>Ga0268298_10001882_pt1 | contig 23812 bp, 27 predicted proteins | sample WWTPWeurt_MetaG_FD_194462 | JGI IMG/M metagenome (GOLD analysis project Ga0268298, IMG submission 194462) | Activated sludge microbial communities from WWTP in Nijmegen, Gelderland, Netherland - WWTP Weurt | ecosystem: Engineered > WWTP > Aerobic digester > Activated sludge | place...
TGCCGGGTTGGGAGTCGAGCAGGCCTACGCGATGCTCAATTTCCGCGAGCGGCAGCGGCCCACCGGCCTCGAAACGCCCCCCCAGGAATCGCTCTGCCAGGGCGGGAGAGATGCGGCTATCGGCGGGCAGATGGAGATTGATCTGACCCAGGCGCAGTTCCTCCACCTTGATTTCTGCGATGCCCCTGGATACCGAGAGCGAGTGGATGCTCGCTCGCGCAAGGTATCCCGCCCGGACGTAGGTCTGAGCGACGATGAGCGCCATGGCACCCAGTTCGGAATCCGATACGTCTTGGCCGACGTAGTCCTTCAGCGCATTCGTCAGCGTGGGTGTGTCGACCAGACGATTGCCAATGACGTGGATTGCGTGGATGTGAACGCGCGGGATTCCCTTAGGCGCAACCACGCTCGGCTCCGCAAGTGGTGTGGAGGGGTGAGGTTCCTCCTGTCCGGGGGAGTCCTGCATCTCCAGCTTTGGAGCCTGCGATTGAGCGGCCGCCAGCGGCGGGCAGAGCAGGCAGAGAGCGACAAGTGCCCCTGCTGCCAGCACGTTGGCGGGAAAAGCGGATGAGCAAGGTCGCGCAGGGTGCAAGACTGAGTTTCCGGATAGAAGCTCCCGCCGATCGGCGCGCTTCAATTCTTTGAGTTTATCTCCATGGATTATACCGAATGAGACCCGCGGGCCATTGGGTATTGCGCAATGATGCCCCCATAACTTGCGCGACGCGATCTGTGGCTGCCGTAGGTCGGTCTGGCTACTGGTCTCACTTCCCCCGCAGGAAAAACCCATCCAGCTCTGCCATCGACCACGCCAGCCAGGTCGGGCGGCCGTGGTTGCATTGGCCGGCGCGTTCGGTTTCTTCCATCTGGCGGAGCAGGGCGTTCATTTCCGGCAGGGTGAGGGGGCGGCGGGCGCGGACGGCGCCGTGGCAGGCCATGGTGGCCAGCAGTTCGTTACGGCGGGCGGTGGCGAGCTGGGTGGTGCCGTGCTCGCGAAGTTCGGCGATGAGGGAGCGGGCGAGGGCCACCGGGTCGCCGCCCTGGAGCAGGGCCGGGACGGCGCGTACGCCGAGCTGGGCGGGGCCGAGGGGGGCAATCTGGAAGCCGAGGTCGGCGAGGGCGTCGCCGTGCTCCTCCACCGCCGCCACATCGAGCGGGTCGGCGGCGAAGACGGCCGGGATGAGGAGGGCCTGGGTGGCCACCTGGCGGCTGTCGAAGGCCGTCTTCAATTTTTCGTAGAGGATGCGCTCGTGGGCGGCGTGCATGTCGACGAGCACCAGGCCATCGCGGTTCTGGGCCAGGACGTAGATGCCGTGGAGCTGGGCGAGGGCGTAGCCCAGGGGGGGCGGACCGTTTTCTTCCCCGCCGGGCAGCGGGGCCGGAGGCATTTCCGCTGCGGCCCGGGCAAAGGCGAGGTAGGCCGCGGCGGCGGGTTCGGCGACGCCGAGGCTGGCTTGCCGGGGCGGGGATGAGCGCCATGCGGTTGCCTGGGTTCCCTCCACCTTGAAGGGGGAGGGCGGGATGGAGTTTGGCAGGCGATACCCTGCAAGCCCATCCCCACCCTGGCCCTCCCCTTGAAGGGGAGGGGAGGCTTGTCCCGCCGCAACCGCCAGCGTGCGCCCGACGGCGTGATAGACGAACTGATGCACCGCCCGGGAATCGCGGAAGCGCACTTCGGTCTTGGCCGGGTGCACGTTGACATCCACCAGGGCCGGGTCGAGGGTGAGGAAGAGGCAGACCTGGGGCTGCCGCTGGCCGTGCAGGACGTCGCGGTAGGCTTCGCGCAGGGCGTGGGCGAGAACCTTGTCGCGTACGAAGCGGCCATTGACGAAGAGGTACTGTCCGTCCTTGGCCTCGGAGGCGCGGGTAGGGTCTATGACCAGGCCGACGAGGGCCAGGGCATCGCCGGCCTGGGCCGCAAGCGGCCTTGCCGCGGCCGAGAATTCGCGGCCGAGGATGTCGGAGATGCGGCGCTCCTGATCGGCCGGCGGCAGTTGCAGGCTGGTGCGGCCGTTGTGGCTGAGGCTGAAGGCCACCTCCGGGCGGGTGAGGGCCACGCGTTTCACCGCCTCGGCGCAGTGGGCGAATTCGGTGCCTTCGGCCTTGAGGAACTTGCGCCGGGCCGGGGTGTTGAAATAGAGGTCGCGCATTTCGACGACCGTGCCGGCCATGAGGGCGGCGGGTTCCGGGGTGGCGCCGGGCGTGCCGGCCAGCTTCCAGGCGTGGGTGGCGTCGCGCTCGCGGCTGGTGAGGCTGAGGCGGGCGACGGAGGCCACCGAGGCCAGGGCTTCGCCGCGGAAACCGAGGGTGCCGACCCGCTCCAGGTCTTCCAGGGAGGCGATCTTGGAGGTGGCGTGACGGGTGAGGGCCAGGGCCAGTTCGTCCCGGGCGATGCCGCAGCCGTCGTCGGTGACGTGGATGAGTTTGACGCCCCCTTCTTCCAGGGCCACCTGAATGACCGTGCTGCCGGCGTCGAGGCTGTTTTCCAGGAGTTCCTTGAGCACCGAGGCGGGCCGCTCGACAACTTCGCCGGCAGCGATCTGGCTGACCAGCAGGTCGGGAAGCGGGCGGATGGCGGGCATGGGCGGATTATACCTTGGGGTAGAATGGGCGCTTTTGGGGCAGGGAGCAGGGGCGGAGCAACACCCCGGCCTCCGCAATGCCTCCACGCTCCCCTTTCCTCTCTGCCTCGTTCCCACCCACCCCCTATGGAAATCCTCGCCCAGTTCCTCGACATCGTCCTGCACCTGGACAAGCATCTGGCCCTCATGGTGCAGCAGTACGGGCTGTGGATTTACGCCATTCTCTTCATCATCATCTTTTCCGAAACCGGCTTCGTCGTCTTTCCCTTTCTGCCAGGCGATTCGCTCCTCTTCGTGGCCGGCGCGCTGGCGGCCATCGGCGAGGGGGGCATGGATATCGGCGTGCTGATGGCGGTGCTCTGTGTGGCGGCCGTCGCCGGCAATACGGTCAATTACCAGATCGGCCGCTACGTGGGGCCAAGGGTCTTCCAGTGGCAGGGGTCGCGGCTCTTCAACCGCGACGCCATGGTCAAGACCCACGCCTTCTACGAGAAGCACGGCGGCAAGACCCTGGTGATCTCGCGTTTCCTGCCGCTCTTTCGCACCTTCGCGCCCTTTGTCGCCGGCGTCGGCGAAATGACTTACGGCCGCTTTACGCTCTTCAACGTCATCGGGGCGGTGAGCTGGGTGGTGTCCCTCTGCCTCCTGGGCTACTGGTTCGGCAATTTCCCCTGGATCAAGAAGAATCTCTCCCTGGTGATCATCGCCATCATCGTCTTTTCCCTGGTGCCCATCGTCATCGGCTACGTGAAAGGCCGGCAGGCGGCCAAGGTCCATGGCTGAAGGGGAGCGGAGCGGCGGGCATTCGGCGGGGGTGTGATGCGCCTGTTCGTCGTCCTGTTGGCGCTCGTCCTGGCCGGCTGCGCCACCAAGGTGGGGCGCGACGGCCACCGGGAAACCCAGTTCGACGCCAAGTATCTGGCCAAGAGCGAGATCGACCGCATCGCTGACGCGGGCCGCGATGAAGTCTACGTAAGCCTGATGCTCCTCGCCGACAAGCTCTACCGCCGTAACCCGCGGGAATGGAAGAAGGTCGGAATGGCCAGCCGCGAGGCCGCCCTGGCGCGCCTGAAGGTGCGCTCGGTACCGCCGCCGGAACTGGAAGGGCGCCGGGAGGGTGCTGCGGCGCTTCAGGCCTTCCGCGAGGAGTACGCCGGGGATCGGGTGGCCGCCCTCATGTTCGGCCTGCTCACCATGGCCGACGAGGCGTTCGAACACAAGGAGGAATTTTTCCTCCTCGACAGCCTGGACGAGCAGAAGCTTTACAACTTTGCCCGCAATCTGGAAATCGCGGTGTGGAAACTTGGCTCGGCACGGGACGCGGCCGGGGAGCCGATGCTGCTGTCCAACGAACTCGATCCCGCCAACCGCAATCTCTCTTTCGAGCGGGAATTCGGCCGCAGCATCGGCCTGCTGGACTTCCTGTCCCGGGTCATGGCCGACCGCAATGGCCGTACCGTGACGCGCTTCACCCAGTCGGTGGCGACCGCCATCTTCCTCCCCGTGGGGTTTTTGAAATGAAACAGATCGTCGTCCTTATCTCCGGCCGGGGCAGCAATATGGAAGCCCTCGTCCGCGCCCGGGACCGGGGGGAACTGCCTGGCAGGATCGCTGCCGTCATCAGTAACCGGCCCCAGGCCGCCGGCCTGGAAACCGCTGCCCGGGCCGGTATCGCCACGGACTGCGTCGATCACCGAGCCTTCGCCGGCCGCGAGGAATTCGACCTGGCCCTGGCGGAGTGCATCGATCGTCACCAGCCCGATCTGGTCGTGCTGGCCGGCTTCATGCGCATCCTGGGCGAAGGCTTCGTGCGGCGCTACGCGGGGCGCCTGGTCAATATCCATCCCTCGCTTCTGCCGGCCTTTCCGGGACTCCATACCCATCGCCGAGCCCTGGAGGAGGGGGTGCGGGTGCATGGGTGCACGGTGCATTTCGTCACTCCGGCCCTGGATCACGGACCCATCGTCATCCAGGCCGCCGTCCCGGTCCTGGACGATGACGACGAGGATCGTCTCGCGGCGAGGGTGCTGGCCCAGGAACACCGCATCTATCCCCTGGCCGTGCGCTGGTTCGTCGAAGGGCGGCTCACGGTGGTCGATGGCCGGGTGCGCGTGGCCGGGGGGCAGGCGGAGAGCGCTGCCCTGGTGTCCCCTTCCTTGCCCGAGCTGCGGTGAATACGGTGCTCACTGCCGTTCCGCCACCCCTATTCTCATAGGCGCTGAAATCGCATGCCTTTCGCGTTCCTGGCTGCCTTGATCGGTTCTCTTTCCATCCATGCCGCCGCCCTGTTTCTGCCGGAGGTCGATCTGGCGCCGGGAGCGGAGCCCCCGCCCCTGACAGCGGAAATCGTCCCTCCGCCCAAGCCGGTCGACCCGCCCGCCCCCCAGGCGGTGGAGGCGCCTCGACCCAAGAGCCCCCCGCCCCGCCGGCCGACCCGGCCCGTCACACAGCCTGTAACACCGCCCGAGGTGCCGGGAGCAGTGAGCCAGCACGCTGCGGAAGCCGCTTCGCCGCCGCTTGCGGAGCCGACGGTCCAGGCAACTCCCCCGGCCGCCACGCCGGAAGTGCCCGTCGTGCCTGTCCTCGCGGCCAGCGGACGCATCCGCTTCGCCGTCTATCGCGGGGAGCGGGGATTCGAGGTCGGGCGGGCGGAGCACGCCTGGGAATTTGCCGAGGGCCGCTATCGTCTGAGCACCCTGACCGAAACCTCGGGTCTCGCCGCCCTGTTCCGCCCCGTACGGGTGGAACTGGAAAGCCGCGGCGTCCTGACCGCCCGGGGACTGCGGCCCGAACGCTTCGAGACGCGGCGCAACGGCGCGGCGACGCGGGAAAATGCCGCCTTCGACTGGAGCGCCGGGGAGGTGATCCTGGAGCGGGACGGTCGGCGCCTCGCCGTGAGTGAGGGCGCGCAGGATCTGGCATCCTTTCCCTACCAGTTCGCCTACCTGGCGGGCCTGGAGAAGGGCCACGTCCTGACCGTGGTCAGCGGCCGCAAGCTGGAGCGCTACGCCTTCGACGCTCTGGGCGAAGAGGAGGTGACCGTACCGGCGGGCACTTTCCGAACCCTGCACCTCAAGGTCCTGGGCGAGTCGGTGACCGAACTCTGGTTGGCGCCCGAGCGCGGTTTCGTTCCGGTCAAGATTCGCCACATCGACAAGAAGGGCGACTCCTACGAGGAGCACGCCGTCGAACTGGGAAGCCCATGAAAGCCCGTTTCACTCCCCCCCTCTTCGCCCACGCCATAGCGCTTCTCGCCGAGGTCCTGCGTTTCGAGCACCCCGCCGATGGCGTCGTTTCGCGCTACTTCCGCGAGCACCGGCAACTCGGCCACGCCGACCGCGCCTTCGTCGCCGAGGCGGTCTTCGCCGTCCTGCGTCGGCGCCGCAGTCTGGAAGCGCGCTGTCGGGGAGAGGCCACGCCGCGGCGTCTCCTGCTGGCTGCCCTGGTCACGGTCTTCGGCTGGAACCGCCGTCAATTGGAGCAGGTGCTGCGGGCCGCCGAAGCCGATTGGCTGGGCGAGGCCAAGGCGCTGGACGAAGCTTCGCTACCGGCCGCGGTGCGGGCCGACCTGCCGGACTGGCTGTACGAGGCCCTGCAGGGTCAGTACGGCGAAGAGGCCACCCAGACCCTGGCAGCGGCGCTCAATCAGCCGGCACCCCTGGACCTGCGGGTCAACACCCTGAAGGCGGAGCGCGAAGCCGTTCTCGCCCGCCTGGACGCCGACGGCATCGGCGCCCGGCCAGGCGCATTGTCGCCCTGGGCCGTGCGCCTCGCAGACAAACCGGCCCTCGCCCGGCACCCGCTCTTTCTGGAAGGCGCGGTCGAGGTCCAGGACGAGGGCAGCCAGCTTCTCGGCTTGCTGCTCGCGCCGCGGCGGGGGGAGATGGTGGTCGATTTCTGTGCCGGAGCGGGGGGCAAGACCCTGCTCCTGGGCGCCCTCATGAAGAACACCGGCCGCCTCTACGCCTTCGATGTTTCCGAGCGCCGGCTGGCCAATCTGAAGCCGCGCCTCGCCCGATCAGGCCTCTCCAACGTGCATCCGGTGCGCATCGAGCACGAGCGCGACGCCCGGGTGCGCCGTCTGGCGGGAAAGGTTGACCGGGTGCTGGTCGATGCGCCTTGTTCCGGACTCGGCACCCTGCGGCGCAATCCCGACCTCAAGTGGCGCCAGGACGCGGGGGCGGTGGCGGAACTTGGGCTCAAGCAGGCCGCCATTCTGAAATCCGCGGCGAGCCTGCTGCGTCCCGGCGGGCGCCTTGTTTACGCGACCTGCAGCCTGCTCCAGGCGGAAAACGACGCCATCGTCGATGCCTTCCTCCTTGAGCACCCGGACTTCCGCCCGGTGGCGGCGGACGAGATCCTTGCCCGGCAGGGCATCGGACTGCCCGGAGAACGACTCCGGCTCCTGCCGCAGATTCACGCCTGTGACGGCTTTTTCGCCGCCGTGCTGGAGAAGGCGCCATGAACGAAATGCAAGCCCTGCGCCTCCTTTCGGACTTGTGGGCGGATTTGCGCGATCCCGATTTCGTCTGGCAGGTCGTCGCCCTGTTCGTCTCCCTGGGCGTCGCCGCACTCGTCGCCCGGGCCTGGCGCAGCCGCGGGGGTGAGCGCCCGCAGGCGCTGCACGCGGCGGGTTCCCGGCTGGCATTTCCCCTCACCGCCATGGCCCTGGCCGGGGTGGCCCAGATCGGGCTGCGCGGGGTCATCCACGTCAATCTGCTCAAGGTCGCCGTGCCTCTCCTGGGGTCCATGGCCCTGGTGCGCGGCATCGTCTATGTCCTGCGCCGCAGCTTTCCCGAAGCTGCCTGGCTCGCCGCCTGGGAAAGAATGCTGGCCTTCCTCATCTGGGGATGGCTCGCCCTGTATATCACCGACCTCGCGCCCACCGTCATCCATGGCCTGGAGCAGGTCAGTCTCTCGGTAGGACGCACATCCCTCAATCTGTGGATGATCCTGCACGGCCTGGTGACGGTCTTCCTCACCGTCGTCGCCGCCCTGTGGATCGGCGGCGTGGTCGAGAGCCGGCTGATGGGATTCGGCGACCTCGACAGCAGCCTGCGCATCGTCGCCGTAAGGGTGGTGAAGGCGCTCCTGACTGTCTTTGCCCTGCTGCTCAGCCTGACCCTGGTGGGTATCGACATGACGGCCCTCTCGGTCTTCACCGGGGCGCTGGGCGTCGGTCTTGGCCTCGGGCTCCAGAAGATCGCCAGCAATTACGTGGCGGGCTTCATCATCCTGCTCGACCGTTCGATTCGCATCGGCAATCCCATCCAGACCGACGCCAACACCGGCGGCGTGGTCACCAAGATCACCACCCGCTACACGGTCCTGCGCAGCGGCGGCGGCACCGAGTTCATCGTCCCCAATGAAGTTCTGGTCAGTAACATCGTGCAGAACCAGACCTACTCCGACACGCAGGTCCGTCTCTCCACGACGGTAGGCGTCGCCTACGGCAGCGACCTCGATCAGGTCAGGGAAATCCTGGTGGGGGTCGCCGCGGCCCATCCCCGCGTTTTGCCGGACCCGGCACCCGGCGTCGCCCTGCTGCGCTTCGGCGAAAGCAGCCTGGACCTTGAACTGGGCTTCTGGATCGACGACCCGGAAGAAGGTACCGGGAACATCCGCTCGGAAATCAACTTCGCCATTTGGCGGGCCTTCCGCGATGCGGGAATCGACATCCCCTTCCCCCAGCGGGAAGTGCGCTTGCTGCAATAGGGTCGACCGAGGTTTTCTGCTTGCGACCGCAGGGCAAAAAAAACCCCGCCGAAGCGGGGTAACAGGGAGGTCTCGAAAGGGGGATTTCGAGAGGAGGGTAATCGTTCAGCGTCGGCGGCGACGCAGGATGGCCCGGGCGGCATAGAGGGCGACGCCCGTCGCGATGCCTGCGGCGACGGCGCGGAGCAGTTCCGCGTTACCGTCGGCGAGCCAGTCGAGGCCGCTTACGCCGAGAAAGACGCCGAGGCTTTCGCTGATCGGCAGGCTGTCGCTGAAGGACATGTCAGAGGACTTTCCGGAGCTCGGCGGCGATTTGTCCTGCATTGCCGGACTCTTGCTCAAACAGGTAACGCCGGGCGGCGTCGAGAAATTCCTGGCGGTTTTGGTCGTTCATGTTGTTTTTCTCTGGGGAAAGCGATTTGCGATGGATGGCATTCTAGGGATGGCCGGGCAAGCGGTCTGTGGCGATTGCGTGGGGAGGCCGTAACCGGCCTTGATGCGCTGTGACCGACTGTGACGGTCAGCCCGGTTGCCGCTGTGGCCAGCTCAGGGTGAGCCGTGCTCCCCCCAGGGGCGAGACGTCCGACCGGGCCGTACCGCCATGCAGCTCCATCACGCGTCGCGCAATGGCCAGCCCCAGCCCGTAACCTCCCGTGGATCGGTCGCGGGACCGGTCGAGGCGGGTAAAGGCAGAGAAGACGTGTTCCCGGTCTTCGGCAGGAATGCCGATGCCGTCGTCGTCGACGTGGATGGACAACATCGAGTCAGCCCGTTCCAGGCGAACGGCCACCCGTTCCTTGGCGTACTTGAAGGCGTTGCGCAACAGGTTGCGCAGGGCGTAGGGCAGGGCCTTACGGTCGATGTCGGCGGAAAAATCCTCCGGCAGGTCGGCCAGATCGAGGGAGACTTCCAGGTGGCGACCCAGGACGCGCATGGTTTCCACCTGCCCGCTCAGCCAGTCGGCCATCGGGACGTGGGTGAAATGAGGGACGGGGGCTTCTCGTTCGAGGCGCGCGTAGGTGAGGCTGGTGTCGATGAGGTTGTCGAGTTCGTCGAGGTCGCCCTCCATCATGGCCCACAGGCGATCCCGCTCGTCGGCCGAATCGGTCTCCGAGAGCATTTCCAGGGCAAAGCGCAGGCGGGCGATGGGGGTGCGCAGTTCGTGGGATATGCCGGAAGAAAGTTCCTTGTGGGTGGCGATGAGCTGCTGGATGCGCTCCGCCATGCCGTTCAGGGTATAGGCGAGGGGGGCGAACAACTGGCTGCGGGCAGTGGGGGCCCGGGCCTCCAGGTTGCCGTCGCCGAAATCCCGGGCCGTCTGCCGCAGGGCCTCCAGGTCGCGCCAGACGGGACGAATCCAGAACCACAGCGCGACGGCGAAGATCAGGCCGGTCAGGCTCCAGGTGAGAAGTCGCAGGCGCAGATCCAAGGGGATGCGCTCCGGGATATCCTGATTGCGTCCTGCCGCCAGGGGGCCAACCACGAGTACCTTGCTGGTGTTGCCCAGGCGGTGATACATCACGTCGCCGTCGTGGTCGATGGCAATGTCCCCGGCATCGAGCTTCAGGACCTGGGAGGCGGTGAGGACACGGTCGAGGGAAATGCGCTCGACGATGTCCAGATGGTAGGAAAATTTTTCGTCGAGGATCTTGATCTGCTTTTCCCAGTTGTTGCGGGAGTGCCGGAAAAGCTCGTTCTCGATCAGGGTGATGGTGCCCCGCATGAAGCGCCGCGCGTAGTCGTCGGTGATGCCCCGCTGGGCGGTGGAGATGACGAAATCGGCGGTGAAGGCGATGGCGACGAAGGAACCCATCGCCAGCAGGTAGAAATTGAAGAAGAGCTTGGAAAGACTGTAGCGACCGCCCCGCCAGCGCGGCATCGAGACCCGGAACAGCGAGCGCATCGGGCTCGGTCCGGGGCTGCGCTCAGTTCCAGTCATGCTTGCTGAACAGGTAGCCCTTTCCCCGCACGGTCTTGATCCGGGTGGGGTTTTCGGGATCGTCGTTGAGCTTTTTGCGCAGACGGGAGATGCGGGCGTCGATGGAACGGTCGAGACCGTCGAAGCCAATGCCGCGGAGTTCCTGCAGGAGATCGTCGCGGGAAAGCACGTTGCCTGCGTGGCAGGCGAGGAGCCAGAGGAGGTCGAACTCGGCCGTGGTCAGGTCGATGGATTGCTCCCCCAGGGTGGCGGTGCGGGTAGCCTGGCTGATGCGGAACTGGCCGAAAATCTTTTCCTCGCCACTGCCGGGCGCTGCTTCGGGGGCGGCCGGGAGGCGGCGCAGGAGCGCCTTGATGCGGGCCAGCAGCACCCGCGGCTGGACAGGCTTGGCGATGTAATCGTCAGCCCCCATTTCGAGACCCAGAATCTGGTCGAAATCCTCGTCCCGGGCAGTGAGCATGAGAATCACGCCGCGGTAGGCGTGGCGCACGGCGCGGCAGACCTCGAAGCCGTCCTTGCCCGGGAGCATGACGTCCAGGATGACGAGGTCGGGCTGCTCCGCCAGGATGCGGGTCTCGGCGGTGTCGCCCCGGCCTTCGATGGCGACATCAAAATCGTTGCGGGTGAGGTATTCGGAGGTCAGTCCGGCGAGGCGTTCGTCGTCTTCGACGAGGAGGATGCGAGCAATCATGGCGCCTAGTGTAGCGTTCCCTGGGGCCTGCTTCAAAACCCTCTTGGGCGCGGGGTATCCGGAGCATCGGCCATGCCTTAGAATGGTTCGTCGGATTTTGCTGGAGCTTGTGTGGATTTCCTGTTTTCCGGGGTGTTCGATCTGCCCTGGTGGGCCTACTGTCTGGTGGCCCTCGGCCTCACCCATGTGACCATTGCGGCGGTCACCATTTTTCTGCATCGCTGCCAGGCGCACCGGGCTTTGGAACTGGGGCCGCTGCCTTCGCATTTTTTCCGTTTCTGGCTGTGGCTGACCACCGGCATGATTACGCGAGAGTGGGCAGCCATCCACCGCAAGCACCACGCCAAATGCGAGACCCCGGACGACCCCCATAGCCCCCAGGTTCTGGGCCTCAATCGGGTGCTTTGGGCAGGGGTGTTCCTCTATGTGCGGGAATCCCACAATCGCGAAACTGTCGCCCGCTACGGCCACGGCACGCCCGACGACTGGCTGGAGCACAGCCTCTATACCCCCTGGCACAAGTTTGGTGTCGTCCTCATGGCGATGATCGATCTGGCCCTGTTCGGCTTCCTGCCAGGGATTTCGATCTGGGCGGTCCAGATGGTCTGGATTCCGTTCTGGGCCGCCGGGGTCATCAATGGCGTAGGGCATTTCTGGGGGTATCGCAATTTCGGCTGCGCCGATGCCTCGACCAATATCCTGCCCTGGGGCATCCTGATCGGGGGCGAGGAACTGCACAACAACCATCATGCCTACGCCACCTCCGCCAAGCTTTCCAGTCGCTGGTACGAATTCGACATCGGCTGGTTCTACATCCGTCTGCTGGCCCTGCTTGGCCAGGCCCGGGTGAAAAAGGTGGCGCCCCTGCCGCGCCTGGGTGTACCGCGGGCCGAGGTGGACCTGGATACGCTCCAGGCAGTCATCGCCTGCCGCTACGATGTTTTGGCGCGCTACGCCCGTTCCTTGGCCGAAGTCTACCGTCAGGAAATCGAGGGTTTGGCCGACCGGGCTCAATTCAAGGGCCTGAAGCGCTGGTTGGACGTAGATGCCGGTGCCGTACCTGCGGAGTGGCGCGGGCGTCTGGACGCCCTGCTGGCACGGAGCCAGTCCCTGGCGACGCTCTACGCCATGCGGGAGGAGTTGGCCCAGGTCTGGAGCCGGACCAACGCCAGCGCGGAGCAACTGGTAGGTGCTTTGCAAGCCTGGTGCCAAAAGGCTGACGCTTCGAGCATTGCCCAGCTCAGGGAGCTTTCCGTGAGGGTACGCAGCTATGCGCCGGTGTGATTGGGCGGTCCTGACGCAGGTGCCGACGCGGGCCTGGTTCGCGACGCTGGCCCTGGGCGCCTTCGGGCTGGTGGCGGTGGGAATGGAACTGCAGACGCTCCTGCGGCTGGCGCCTTGTCCTTTGTGCATCTTCCAGCGCCTGCTCTATCTGGTGATCGGCGTGCTTGGGCTGGCGGGGTTTCTCCTGCCCGGACTGCGCTTGCTGTGGTGTGGCGTCGTCGTCCTGGCGGGCCTGGGCGGTGCCGGTGTCGCGGCTTACCAGAGCTGGATGCAGGCCTTCCCTCATCTGGCGACCGAATGCGGTTTCACCGATCCGACGGCCATAGAGCGTCTGGTCGACACCCTGGGGATGGCCTGGCCGGGACTCTTCTTGGCGACGGGCTTTTGTACCAGCCGCGATTGGGAGTTCCTGGGGCTTTCCATGGCCAACTGGTCCTTTTTCGTCTTTCTGGGCATGGCAGGATTTGCCCTGGTCCTGATGCGCTACGGCAGGAGCGGGCAATAAAAAACCCGCCTATGGGGCGGGTTTTCAGTGGGGCAGCAAGGCCTTACTTCAGTTTTACTTCCTTGAAGGCCACATGCTTGCGGACCTTGGGGTCGTACTTCACGAACTCCAGCTTCTCAGGCGTCGTGCGCTTGTTCTTGGAGGTGGTGTAGAAGTAGCCGGTGCCGGCCGTGGATTCCAGCTTGATTTTTTCGCGACCGCCTTTAGCCATTTCGCTCTTCCTTTATCTATCAGACTTCGCCACGGGCACGCAGATCGGCCAGGACGACGTCGATGCCGTTCTTGTCGATGATGCGCAGGCCGGCGTTGGAAACGCGCAGGCGGATGAAGCGGTTTTCACTTTCGACCCAGAACCGGCGGTATTGCAGATTGGGCAGGAAGCGGCGCTTCGTTTTGTTGTTGGCGTGGGAAACGTTGTTCCCAACCATCGGGCTCTTGCCCGTCACTTGGCAGACTCGCGCCATGAGGGTGCTCCAGTTCCGGTAATTCGTTAGAGGAAAGCCCGCGATTTTAGCGGAGCACCAGGGGCATAAGCAAGTTTTTTGTTCTTGTCAAAGGAGTCCCCGCTCTGAGAAAGAGAGGGGATTACCCGTTCCGGCCACGATGAAGTGGTCGAGAACCTTGACCTCGACCAGGGCGAGGGCGTCCTTCAGGTTGCGGGTGATGGCCTCATCGGCCCGTGACGGTTCGGCGACGCCCGAGGGGTGGTTGTGGGCCAGGATGACCGCGGCGGCATTGTGGCGCAGGGCAGCCTTTACCACCTCCCGGGGATAGACCGAGGTGCCGGTGAGGCTGCCGCGGAAGAGTTCCTCGCTGGCGATCAGGCGATTCTGGGCGTCGAGCCACAGGGCCACGAAGGCCTCGTGGGGGCGTCCGGCGAGGTGGAGTCGCAGCCAGTCCCGCACCGCGCCGGGGGAGGTGAAGGCGTCTCGGGCGACCAGTTCCTGGGCCAGGGCGCGGCGGGCAAGTTCGAAACTGGCTTTCAACTGGGCTGCCTTGGCGGTGCCGATGCCGGAAACCTTGGCCAGGTCGTCGAGAGGAGCCTCGACCAGTTTCTCCAGGCGCCCGCCGTAGCGTTGCAGAAGATCCCGGGCGAGGTCGACGGCGCTTTTTCCCCGCACTCCGACCCGCAGGTAGATGGCGAGGAGTTCCGCGTCGGAAAGGGCGCCGGGACCGAGGCGGAGCAGGCGTTCCCGGGGGCGGTCGCCCTCGGGCCAGTCGGTGATGGCCATGGGATTTCCAGTAGAATGGTCCGCATCGCATTCTACTGGCAAGACAATGGAATTGCATGGCAAGCGCATCGTTCTTGGGGTGACCGGCGGCATCGCGGCCTACAAGGCGGCGGAACTGGTCCGCCTGCTGGTCAAGGTGGGGGCTGAGGTGCAGGTGGCCATGACCGAGGCGGCGACCCACTTCGTCACGACCACCACCTTTCAGGCGCTCTCCGGGCGGCCGGTGTTCGTCGATCAGTGGGACGACCGCCGTGCCAAAGGCATGGCCCATATCGACCTTTCCCGGCAGGCCGACTGCATCGTCGTGGCGCCGGCTTCGGCGGATTTCCTGGCGCGCATCGCCCACGGCCTGGCCGACGACCTGCTCGCCACCCTGGTGTTGGCTCGGGACTGCCCCCTTCTTGTGGCGCCGGCCATGAACCGGCAGATGTGGGAAAACCCGGCGACCCGCCGCAATGTGGCGACCCTGGCCGGCGATGGCGTCGCCATCCTGGGCCCCGCTTGCGGCGAGCAGGCCTGTGGCGAGGTCGGCGAGGGCCGCATGGTCGAAGCCGAAGAAATCTTCCAGGCCCTGGTGGCCTTCTTCACCCCCAAGGTGCTCGCCGGCCGGCGGGTGCTTCTGACGGCGGGGCCGACGTTCGAGGCCATCGACGCCGTGCGCGGCATCACCAATCTCTCCTCCGGGCGCATGGGCTACGCGGTGGCCCAGGCGGCACAGCGGGCGGGGGCGGCGGTGACCCTGGTTTCCGGTCCGGTGGAACTGGCTTCGCCGGCGGGGGTCGAGCGCATCGCCGTGCGCAGCGCCCTCGACATGCACCGGGAAGTGATGGCCCGGGCGGCAGGCTGCGACATTTTCATCGGCGTCGCCGCGGTGGCCGACTACCGCCCCGCGGCGCCGGCCGGGTACAAATTGAAGAAGGACGCGGGCGGAGCGCCGCCGGTGGAACTGCTCGAAAACCCCGACATCCTGGCCGAGGTCGCCGCCTTGACGAATCCGCCCTTCTGCGTGGGCTTCGCGGCCGAGAGCGGCAACCTGGAGGAGTACGCCCGGAAGAAGCGGGAGAAGAAGAAAATCCCCCTCATTGCCGCCAATCTGATCCAGGATGGCTTCGGCGGTGACGACAACCGGCTGGTCCTGCTGGATGACGCGGGAGTCCATCCCCTCGCCCCCGGTCCCAAGGCGCTCCTGGCGCGGCAATTGGTGGAACACATTGCTCAACTTCTGGAAAAACGCTGATGCATCGTATCGACGTCCGCATTCTTGATCCCCGTCTGAAGGATTCGCCCCCCCACTACGCCACCCCGGGCTCGGCCGGACTCGATCTGCGGGCCTGTCTGGAGGCGCCGCTCCACTTGCCCCCCGGCGGCACCATCCTGGTCCCTACAGGCATGGCCATCCATCTGGCCGACCCCGGGCTTGCCGCCATGATCCTGCCCCGTTCGGGGCTGGGGCACAAATACGGCATCGTGCTGGGCAATCTCGTCGGCTTGATCGATTCCGACTACCAGGGGGAGTTGATGGTGTCGGTGTGGAATCGGTGCAGGGAGTCCTTCACCCTCAATCCCCTCGATCGCATCGCCCAACTGGTGGTCGTTCCCGTCCTGCAGGTGGGCTTCAACGTGGTCGATGAATTCGACGTATCGGTGCGCGGGGTGGGTGGATTCGGGAGCACCGGCAAGTCATGAGGGCGGGGCTGGCCGGGGTGCTGATCCTGGTCGCCGGGGCGGTGATGGCCGCCGACGATGCCGAGGTCGCCCGCGGCGAGGAACTGGTCATGGGGCGTTGCTTCCTGTGCCACGGTGTTTCCGGTGACAGTTCAAGCCCCCTCTACCCCAAGATTGCCGGTCAGCACCCGAGCTATCTGCACAAGCAGATGCGCAATTACCTTTCCGGCGAACGGGAAGGAACCGACATGCGCAAGGCCCTGGCCGGGCTGGGCGATGCCGACCTCCGGGCCCTGGCGCTCTACTATAGCCGCCAGCCCACGACCCGCGGCAATTCTTCCTACCCCCAGATGCGTGAGGCGGGTGAACGTCTATTCCGCGAAGGCAATCCCGCCACCGGCCTGAAGCCCTGCAAGGAGTGCCATGGCGACGAAGGGGGTGGAACGGACAAGACGCCTCGGCTGGCCGGGCAGCACGCCCTGTATATCGAGACCCAGTTGAGTCTTTTCGAAGAGCGGCGACGCACCAACGACAACGAGAAGATGCACGACGTGGCCAAGCGCCTTTCCATCGACGAGATGCGGGCGGTGGCCGAGTACCTGCGCGGTCTCTGACGGGCACCGGGGGACCACCCCGGCATCTGCCTGCCAGGGTAGGTATGCACGAAAACGCATAGGTTGTCGGGCGGCGACCTGTCCCAACCTCTGCTCCAGGTCGGACAGGTGTTCAGTCCTGGAACGCAGCGATTCTCGTAATGTCCATGCACATCATAGGGTTATGAGCACACGCCGGAGGCTACCAGGGTGGCCCACTCGGCGTCGGTGAACAGCCGGGAGGTGGAAATGAAGGAGCGGCCCTCCGGGCGGTCCAGGGAGAAGTCGCCACCGCCGTGGCAGTTCCTGACGTCGATGATGATCTGGGTGTGCTTGGTGAACTCGTACTGGGACTTGCTGATGTAGAAGGGGCAGCCGCCGATTTCGCCCAGGCATTCGTCGTTCGCCGAAACGACGAGGTCGCCCGGCAGCAGGCAGTTTGCCGCGCTGTTGTCGCAGCAGCCGCCAGATTGGTAAAATATGAGCGCGGAGTTGTGCTTCTTCTTCAGGAATTCGATGAATTCCAGGGCTGCCGGGGTGGCGATGACGCGATCGACCATGGAGACCTCCGATAGAAAAGGGGGCGGTTGCCCACCCCCTTGGGATTGCCGCAGTTCCGGGTTCTCCGCTTAGAAGAAGCCCAGCTTCTGCTCGGAGTAGCTGACCAGCAGGTTCTTGGTTTGCTGGTAGTGGTCGAGCATCATCTTGTGGGTTTCGCGACCGATGCCGGACTCCTTGTAGCCGCCGAAGGCAGCGTGAGCCGGGTAGGCGTGGTAGCAGTTGGTCCACACCCGGCCGGCCTTGATGCCGCGACCGACGCGGAAGGCGCGGTTGCCGTTGCGGCTCCACACGCCGGAGCCCAGGCCATAGATGGTGTCGTTGGCGATTTCCAGGGCGTGGGCTTCGTCCTTGAAGGTGGTCACGGCCAGCACGGGCCCGAAGATCTCTTCCTGGAAGATGCGCATCTTGTTGTGGCCCTTGAACAGGGTCGGCTGGATGTAGTAGCCGTCGGCGATATCACCGCCCAGATGGGCGCGCTCGCCGCCGATGAGGCACTGGGCGCCTTCCTGCTTGCCGATGGCCAGGTACTCGCTGATCTTGTTGATCTGGTCCATGGAGGCCTGGGCACCGATCATGGTTTCGGTATCCAGCGGGCTGCCTTGCTTGATGGCGGCGACGCGGGGCAGGACGCGCTCGATGAACTTGTCGTAGATCGATTCCTGGATCAGGGCGCGGGACGGGCAGCTACAAACTTCGCCCTGGTTGAAGGCGAAGAGCACCATGCCTTCGATGGCCTTGTCGAGGAAGCCGTCGTCGGCAGCCATCACATCTTCGAAGAAGATGTTGGGGGACTTGCCGCCCAGTTCCAGGGTGGCGGGGATCAGGTTGTTGGCAGCGGCCTGGCCGATGATCTTGCCGGTGGCGGTGGAGCCAGTGAAGGCGATCTTGGCGATGCGCTTGCTGGTGGCGAGCGGCATGCCGGCTTCGCGGCCAAAACCGTTGATCACGTTGATCACGCCCGGGGGAAGCAGGTCGGCGATCAGTTCGACCATGATCAGGATGGAGATCGGGGTCGACTCGGCCGGCTTCAGGACGATGCAGTTGCCGGCACCAATGGCGGGAGCCAGCTTCCAGGCGGCCATGAGCAGCGGGAAGTTCCAGGGGATGATCTGGCCGACGACACCCAGGGGTTCGTGGAAGTGATAGGCGACGGTGTTTTCGTCGATATCGGAGATGCCGCCTTCCTGAGCCCGCAGGCAGCCGGCGAAGTAGCGGAAGTGATCGGCAGCCAGGGGAACGTCGGCAGCCAGGGTTTCGCGGATGGGCTTGCCGTTGTCGACGGTTTCGGCGTAGGCCAGGGTTTCCAGGTTCTGCTCGATACGATCGGCGATCTTCAGGAGCAGGGTGGAACGTTCGATTGCGGAAGCGCGGCCCCACTTGTCGGCGGCGGCGTGGGCAGCGTCCAGGGCCAGCTCGACGTCTTCGGCGCTGGAACGGGCGGCCTTGGTGTAGACCTTGCCATTGATGGGGGTGATGACGTCGAAGTATTCGCCCTTGGTCGGGGCGACCCACTTGCCGCCAATGAAGTTATCGTACTTGGCCTTGTAGGCGATCTTGGCGCCAGCGGCGCCGGGTGCAGCGTAAAGCATGGTGTCTCCTTTTGAACGGTTCAGAGATTGCCGTGAAACAGCTTGATCCTTGTGGCAACGAGCGTGCCAGGCAAATTTGGAGCACTTTTTTTGAGCGGGTGCGGCAGGGGAATTCGAGTATGCTTGCCCGATGGGCGTCCATCTGAATTACCGCTTCGAACCTGGTTCTGCGGCCATCCCGGGGGAGGAAGGCCTGCAACTCGAAAACCCGCTATTTCGCATCCTCGCCGCCGTGCGCGAGGGGGGGTCGATCAGCTGTGCCGCCAAGACCCTCGGGCTGTCCTATCGCTACGTGTGGGGCTTCCTCAAGGAGCAGGAAACTGCATTGGGTCGGCCCTTGCTGGCCGGCCGGGCGGGGCAGTCGGCGCGTCTTTCCGAATTCGGGGAGCGTCTGGTGTGGGCCGAGCGTCGCGCCCACGCCCGGCTGATGCCCCGGGCGGAGGAACTCGCCGCCCAGCTCGACAACGAGCTTCTTCTTGCCGTGAAGCCCGAGTTGCGCCCCTTGCTCGTGAGCACCAGCCACGACCTGCTTTTTTCCGCCCTGCGGGACCGGGTGCGGCAGCGGGCCGAGGTGCTGCTGGAATTCGAATACCTGGGCAGCGCCAAGGCCCTGGATCGCCTCAACCGGGGCGAATGCGCCCTGGCAGGGGTGCACATGCCCTTGAACGACCTGCATCTCTGCCAGCGGGGCTCGGTCGTCCATTCCCGCATTGGCCGTCGCCTCAAGCTGGGGGATCACAAACTCATCCGCTTCGCCACCCGCAGCCAGGGCTTCATGGTGTCGCGGGGCAACCCCCTGGGCATCCGCTCGGTCGGCGATCTGCGCCGTCCTGGGGTGCACTTCGTCAATCGCCAGGCCGGTTCGGGAACTCGGGTGCTGTTCGATGAATTTCTCGTGCAGCACGGGGTGCCGGGCATGGCCATCGAGGGCTACGGCGACGTGGAAACCACCCATCTGGCGGTAGCGGCCTGCGTGGCGGCCGGGGTCGCCAATTGCGGTTTCGGCCTCAAGGCGGCGGCGGCCCGTTTCGGCCTGGGCTTCGTTCCCATGGTGGACGAGCAGTTCTTCCTCGTGTGCCACAAGCCGGTGCTGGACAGCGCCCCCCTGCAGGCCATCCTGGAGGTCCTGCGTTCGGCCGAATTCCGTTCCCTGGCGGCCACGGTTCCAGGCTACGCGGCCGACGAGGCAGGCCAGATCATCTCCATGCGGCGGACCCTGCCCTGGTACAAGTGACGATCGGCGGGCGATGCGCCGGATCAGGAGTCTTCGGGGTGGACCAGGCGGATATTAGGCGTCGCTTTCGCGTGGGGTGCTGCGGCGGCCAGGCGCTGGGCGAGATCCTGGCTCAGCATGTCGATGCGGTGAAGATGGATCGAATCCCGCAGCACATTGGCCACCAGATCCCCGACGGAGACGTCGACGCCGCAGTCGAGGAAGGTCGTGGTGTGGAGGAGCGCGATGTGGGCCCAGGCTTCAGGGCTCAACTTGGCGATGAATTCATCCCGGAACGAGTGCCGCGCACTGGCCAGGCATTCGTCCATCAGACGCGAAGGATCGCCGACCTGGGGCAGCAGGAGGGCGAGCCTGATGCAGGCGCGTTCGCGCAATTCGTCCAGATCCATGTGGCTGCTCCCGGGGCGGCCACAGAAGGCCGATAGCGCCATGGTAGCGGCGCGCCGGGCGGAAGATCAATCGAATTGGCGGGCGTAGGAAGCGTCGTTGTAGAGGCCTTCGCCGAAGCGCTCGCGTCCGAAGTCGGCGATGATGCGCTGGCCTTCCGGCGAGGCGACGAAAGCGATGAAACGTTCCGCGGTATCCCGCCCCGCCGTGGCGCCCGGGGGGGCGACGATGGCGTGGTAGGTGTTGACCAGAACCCGGTCGCCGCGCAGGAGGATGGTCAAGTTCGGGGCGACACCCTTCTCCATGATCCAGGTGCTCGAATCGCTCATGAAGTAGGCCCCCTCCGCGTTGGCGCGCTTGAGGCTGGCGGTCATGAAGTCCTTGGTGACGATGTACCAGGCGCCCTGGGGTTCGACCCCGGCGGTCTTCCAGATCTGCATTTCCTTCTGGTGGGTGCCCGAATTGTCCCCCCGGGAAACGAAGGGGCTGCCGGCGGCGGCAATCTTGCGGTAAGCCTCCGAGGCGCCGCCGGCCTTGGCTATTCCTGCCGGATCGGCGGCCGGGCCGACCAGATAGAACTCGTTCGAGCCGATCAGCGTCTTTTTCGCGGCCCAGCCGTCGGCGATGGCTTTGTCCACCTGGGCCGGGGCATGGACCATGACCATGTCAACCTTCTTGTCGCGCAGCAGGTTGAGGGACTGGCCGGTGCCGGCCTTGATCCACACCATGCGGGCGTCGGCCTGGCGGGCGAAAGCCTCGGCCAGGGTCTTCAGCAGGCCCAGTTCCCCGGGGCTGCCGGTGGCCAGGGAGAAACTGTCCCGACCCGACCCGTAGATCGTCCCGCCGTCGTCAGCGGCGAGGGTTGGGATTCCCGCCATCAGGGCCGACGCGGCGAGGATGGCGCGCAGGAAGGCCTTCATCGCCCGCCTCACTTTTTGGCGTTGGGGAAGAAGAGCTGCTGGCCGTCGATCTTGTAGTCAGCGATGGTCTTCTGGCCGTCGGCGGAAACGACCCAGTCGACGAACTGCTGACCCAGGTCGGCCTTGACGTGGGGGTGCTTGGCCGGATTGACCAGAATCACGCCGTATTGATTGAAGAGCCGCTGGTCACCTTCGACGACGATGGTCAAATCCTGGCGATTCTTGAACGACAGCCAGGTGCCGCGGTCAGCCAGCAGGTAGGCGTTCATCGACGCCGCGGTATTGAGGGCGGGGCCCATGCCGGAGCCGGTCTCCTTGTACCAGGGGCCCTTGGCCGTCTCGAGGTTGATGGCGGCTGCCTTCCATAGGCGCAGTTCGGCGGCGTGAGTGCCGCTCTTGTCGCCGCGGGAGACGAAGGCTGCCTTGGCGGCCTCGACCTTCTTCAGGGCCTCGACGATATCCTTGCCGCCGCTGACCGTGGCAGGGTCGGCCTTGGGGCCCACCAGGATGAAGTCGTTGTACATGACTTCCTTGCGCTCGACGCCCCAGCCTTCGGCGATGAATTTCTCCTCGGCGGCCTTGTCATGCACGAAGACCACGTCGGCGTCCCCGCGGCGGGCCTGGTCGAGGGCCTGGCCGGTGCCCAGGGCCACCACGCGGACCTTGATCCCCGTCTTCTGCTCGAAGACCGGCAGCAGATGCTTGAAGAGCCCCGACTGCTCGGTGGAAGTGGTGGACGACACGACGATGAATTTTTCGTCGGCCTGGGCGGATAGGGGGGCGATTGCCAGGGCAAGCAGGGAGGAGAGCAAGGCACGGCGCAGGGAGTTCAAGGCGGGCTCCGGTCGGGATGAACAAGAGCCGCAGGGTAGCGCGGGGGGCAATTCGGGTTAAGGGCACTTGCCGTGGACCTGTGCAACGCATTGCATAGGATGCGCCGCCGTGCTGTCGATAAAAAATCCTTTATTACAGAGGTTTTGGTTGATTGTCCTGCGCAGTCAGCCGGATCGGCGGCACCGGGGTGGCAAAAATAGGCGACGGAAGTTGCCGTCGGCTCGGGTCAGCCCAGCATATCCGCCCAGATGTTCTGCGCCCACCCCAGCGCCACCTTGGCCTCGATCTCGTTGCGCGCCGCCGAGACGCCGCCGGCGCCCTTGACGGGCTGGACCAGTCGGGTGGCGGCGTCGTACTGATGCACCGAGGCGACATGGATGGCGTTCTTGGCGTCCACGAAGCTGTAGCAGGTGTTCATCACCACCGGCGCCGGATTGGGCGCCTCGCCGGCCAGCAGATTGAGGATGGCGGCGACGGCGAGCTTGGCCTGCTGGTTGGCCATGTGGCCGGACTTGGGCATGCCCGGGGCGAGGAAGATGGCGTCGCCCAGGACGTGGATGCCCGGGGTGCCGAGCGATTCCATCGACAGCCAGTCGATTTCCACCCAGCGCTGATTGACGAGCTTCAGGCCGCTGCGGGCCGCGATGTCACCGGCCCGGTGGGGCGGGACGATGTTGAGCACGTCGGCGCGCAGCTTGTCGAAGTCCAGGATGGCGGTGGCGTTCGCGACGTCCACATCCTTCACCTCACTGTTGGGGCGGTATTCGACGATGCCCTTGTAGAGATCGCCCCAGGCCTTGGAGAACAGGCCCTTCTTGGAAACGATTTCCTCGTTGGCGTCGAGGATGATGACCTTGGATCTGGGCTTGTGCTGCTTGAAGTAGTCGGCCACCAGGCTGGCGCGTTCGTAGGGGCCGGGGGGGCAACGATAGGGGGCCTTGGGGATGGCCAGGGCGTAGACGCCGCCGTCGGGCATCGCTTCCAGTTGTTTCCTCAGGGCCACCGTCTGGGGGCCGGCCTTCCAGGCGTGGAGGATCTTCCCCTGGGCGTCCGGCTTGTTCAGCCCGGGGATCTGGTCCCACAGGAAATCGATGCCCGGCGAGAGCACCAGGCGGTCGTAGGAGAGTTCGCTGCCGCTGTTGAGGCGCAGGGTGCGTTTGGTGGCATCGATGGCGGCCGCTTCGTCGCGCAGGACGCGCACGCCCCACTTGCTCCTCAGGGTGTCGTAGCTGTGGGTGATGTCAGCCAGGGTCTTGAGGCCGCCGATGACCAGATTGGACATGGGGCAGGAGACGAAATCCGTGTTGCGTTCCACCAGGGTGACCTGAACCGCGCCGCCGCTCCACAGGCGCAGGTACTTGGCCGCCGTGGCGCCGCCGTAGCCGCCGCCGACCACCACCACATGGCCGCCGGCCCGGGTGCCGCCGGCGCAGCCGTAGAGGGCGGCGAGCGCGGAAGCGGCGGCACCGGCCTTGAGAAATTCGCGTCTTTGCATGGTCGGCTCCTTTACTTGCGGGCGGCGAAATAGCCGGCGATGAGTTCCAGTTGCTCGTCGCTGTAGCCCTTGGTGATCTGATGCATGATCGTGGCGGGCTTGGTGCCGTTCTTGAATTCGGCAAGCTTGCGCAGAAGCTTTTCCTTGTCCACGCCGGCCAGGGGTTCGATGCCGCTCTCCGGCACGGCACGGCCGTCGGTGTTGTGGCAGTTGGCGCAGGTGGCAGCCAGGGAGCGGGCCAGCTGGGGGTCGGCGGCGTGGCTGCCCGCCGCGAGGGTCAGGGCAGCGATCAAAAGGGCGGGGTGGCGAGCTTGCATGACTTCTCCTGGGACAGGAAGGCGGCAGCCTTGGGTACGAGGTGACGGGAGAGTATAGGGCAGCCGCGGGCGTGGGTCATCGGCCCGGGATGCAGGTCTGGGAGACCGGGCCTGGGAGAGGGTATGCGCTACCGGCCGGCAGGCGTTCGCGAGGGTCGGGGCGCGACCGCCCGGCGGCTATACTCCCCGCCATCGCCAGAACGCTTTCGTCAGGAGGATTCAGTATGAGCCCATTGTCCCGCGCCCTAGAACCTGAGCGCCCTGCACGC
>Ga0268298_10001883_pt1 | contig 23797 bp, 21 predicted proteins | sample WWTPWeurt_MetaG_FD_194462 | JGI IMG/M metagenome (GOLD analysis project Ga0268298, IMG submission 194462) | Activated sludge microbial communities from WWTP in Nijmegen, Gelderland, Netherland - WWTP Weurt | ecosystem: Engineered > WWTP > Aerobic digester > Activated sludge | place...
CTTCGTTGGTCCCATCCAGTTGCTTATCCGCGGAAATGCGTTCGGCGTCGCCCGATAGCACCCATCCCGAGACCGGCTACGGCAAGACACGCAAGGATGCCGGGCTCCGCAACGGTCGCAGAATCGGCCACCCGTGCAACAAGGGTGAAGCTGAATGTGCTGGGGAGAAAATCTCCAGCGTAGTCCAGCCCCGTCATCGACAGCGTGCTGCCGTCGAAAGTCCCTGAGTACTCGCCGAACCATCCCATCGAGGTGCACGCGCCGGTCGATGGAAACCAGGTACAGTAGTCTTCGCTGCCCTGGAAGGTGGCGCCGAGCAAAACGGAGAGATAGGTGGGAAACTCAAAACCAAGCGCTGCCGCGCCGCCACTATCCACTGCAAGGCTGTCAAACTGAATCTGGTCACGCTCGTAGCCATCAAGCGGGAAGAAGGAGGTGACGACGAAAACCCTGTCCTGCCGTACATTGAAGCTACCAGAGAGCGCGAACGTTTGAGGCTGCGCAGACACGCTGCAGTTGCCAAATGGGTCGCAAATCGTAAAGCCGGATGGCGTATACGTTACCGAGCTCTGACTCGGATCAATATTGACGACGACCGCGTTTGCGCCACTGGTGGCCACACTCAGCAGCAGGACCACGACGCCGGAGAGGGCGGCACGGATGGACTTTCGAATTGAGGATTTCATAGGAGATCGATAGGTTTGAGAAGGAGTGGCGAGGGAATCCGCCAGGGGAGTTTTTTTGGGCGGATAGGAACCGCGAAGAAGCCCCAGCAACATACATGCCATTTGACACAAACAATCCAATATTCATAGGCATGTTTCAAGTCCCGCGTTTCCCACGGGCTTTGAGTAGCGGTATCTGTAAGAAATACCGACAGCATTAAACGGTGTTCTCGCGCTTGCCTTCGCCATTTGGTGCGACCGGGAAATACGGCAGAACGGCCCGACACGCCCCGGGACCACCAACTTCTACGTCGCAGCGACCTTGAGCGCAGCGAATGCCCTCTTTCGTCTCCGCCGACCAACCAGTGGCCGATGGCTCATTCCGCCTGAAGGCCAAGAGGCAGGTTTGCCCCCCCTCACCCCAACAGCCGCCCCAGCCGCCGCACCCCCTCCTCGATTTCCGGGCGCATGGGGTGGCCGCAGTTGAGGCGCAGGCAGTTGCGGTACATGCCGCTGGCGGAGAAGAGTTCGCCCGGCACGTAGGCGACGCCTTCGGCCAGGGCGGCGGGGTGGGCGCGCAGGGTGTCGGCCCCTTCGGGCAGTTCGACCCACAGGACGAAGCCAGCCTGGGGTTGGGACACGCGCGTGCCGGCGGGGAAGTGCCGTGCCACCGCCGCCTGCATGGCGGCCACCTGGTCGCGGTAGGCGCGGCGCAGGCGGTGCAGGTGGCGGTCGTAGGCGGACGAGGCCAGGTACTCAGCCAGGACACGCTGGGTGATGGGGTTGGTGGCGCCGCTCGACACGGTCTTGTGCAGGGCGATGGCCTGCCGGTAGCGGCCGGCCGCGACGTAGCCGATGCGCAGCGAGGGTGTCAGGCTCTTGGAAAAAGAACTGCACAGCAGGACGTTGCCCGTCTGGTCGAACGCCTTGATCGGCCAGGGACGGGTGGGGCCGGCGTAGAGTTCGCCGTAGATGTCGTCCTCGATGACCGGGATGTTGCGGCTGGCGGTCAGGGCGGCCAGACGCCGCTTGTGTTCGTCCGGCATCACCTGGCCCAGGGGATTGCTGCCGTTGGCGACGATCAGGCAGGCGGCGATGCCGCCCTGGCGGCTGGCCAGTTCCAGGGCTTCCACCGACACGCCGTTGCGGGGGTCGGTGGGAATTTCGAGGGCCTTCAGCCCCAGGGTCTCCAGCAGTTGCAGCATGAGGTAATAGGCCGGAGACTCCACCGCCACGGTATCCCCCGGCCGGGTCACGGCACGCAGGCAGAGACCGATGGCCTCGGTACAGGAGTGGGCGATGACGATTTCCTCCGCGTCCAGCGGCCCTCCCCAGGCCAGGGAGCGCCGCACCAGTTGGCGCACCAGGGCCGGGTCGTCCATGTTCATGTGGCTGCCGCCCTGCAGCAATTGCGGATGGCGCCGCGCCACGCCGGCGTAGAGCCGGTTGAGGGCGGCAAGAGGAAGCAATTCGTTGGCGGGGAGTGCCGCCGCCAGGGGCACCACGTCTGGCCGCGCCCCGGCTTGCAGGACGGAGACCAGACGCTGGGAGATGGTGACGCTGCTGGCCGCCTGGGGCGTCGCATGGGCGCGGGGCGCCTCCAAGGCCCGCGGACCGCGCCGGACGTAATGGCCTGACTGGGGCCGGGCTTCCACCAGGCCCCACTCTTCGAGCCGACGCAGGGCCTGCACCACGGTGGAAACGGACAGCCTGCGCTCCTGCGCCAGCCGCCTGACGGAGGGCAGGCGCTCTCCCGGCCCGAGGACGCCGTTCTCGATCATGCCGGCGAGATCGCCGGCCAGGCGCTCGTAGCGCAATTCAGGATTCATGCAGCGGCCTTGCGGGGGCAATACAGTTCAGAGGGAAAAGGAGCGGTACAGACGAGCGAATCACTTTCTGTGCTCATTACAATTCACTTTATTTGCAACTGTACCGTACTCCGGCCCAATCCTACACTGGACTATCTGCCTGCCGCGTCGTCACTTCGCGCCAGACACCCGCCCGAACGCACCAACGGGCTCGTCCAAAATGGTTTCTAGGATGGAAATCGACCTGTCCCGCAGCGAACTGACCGTGTACCGCAACGGCCCGCTCCGCCTCTCCAAGGCAAGGGGCCGGGTGATCCGCTGCGTGGAGGGCCGGGTCTGGATTACCCAGGCGGGGCAGTGGGAGGATGTCTTCCTTGGCCCGGGAGAAACTCTGTGCGTCGCCTCCGACGGCCTGCTGCTGATCGAAGGCGCGCACGAAGGCAAGGTCCGGGTCTTGCCCCCGGAATGCCGGGGGCTGGGCTCCCGCAGCCCGGGAAGCGCCTTTCAGCGCTGGCTGGTCTCCGCCCGCACGGCCACCCAGACGCCGTCGCGAACCTGCAGCAGGTAAGTCTCGCGGGAATCGAAACGGTAGGGCTTGCCGCCCTGTTTGCCCTGTTCGCTCACGGTGGAACTGACCTTGACCTCGCCACAGCTTGCGCTGCCCACGGACTCACCCTTGACGCTCAGGCGGCGCTGGCGGTAGTCGCTGAGGCTCGCCAGGGCGGCCAGTGCACTGTCGGAGAATTCCTGCCGGTTGAGGTCCAGGGTGGCCGTACCGCCCTGGGGATCGAGGACGGTGGCCCGGATGGCGGCGTCCGGGGCAAAGAGGACGATGACCGCCGCGCCGTCGCGGCGCTGGATGGCGCCATCCAGGGCGGCGAGCCACTTGCGGGCCACGGCCTGGGGTTCGCAGAGCGCAGCCTCCGGCGCCCGCGCCACCGGTCCCCGGTCGCTGTCCTGCTGCCGACGGGCCAGTTGACGCGAACCGGTGTCGTCGGCGGTGGCGGCAAAGGCGTCGAGTTCGGCATCGAAGGAGCCGGGGACATAGAAGCCGGGTACCCGCTCCAGCACCACGGGCAGGAGCAGGGTCATCAGGGCCCGGGTGCGCTGCTTGCCAGGGGCCCGGACGAAGCCGACCTTGCCGGGGTCGATATCGACGCTCTTGCCGGCGGATTCCAGGGTCGTTCCCCCGCGATTCACCTTGTCGTAGGTGCCGGTACGATAGGTGCCGTCCGGCGACTCGATGTCCTTGTCCAGCACGTAGGGCTCGTGGTCGGTTCCCCGCACGCCTATGGTCGCGGTGGGGGTGTTGACGCGGTAGTTCTCGCGGTTGGCGCGGCCGATCCAGCCGGTGATGATGCGCAGGGAGCCGGTAAAGACGCGCATGACGAAGTTGTCGCTTTTTTCTCCCCGGGCGGAAAATCCTTCCGCCGCAAATTCCGCGCCGGGGCGCACGGCGATCATCCCGCCGTCGTCGGTCTTCAAGACCGCTTCGGAATTGCTTTCGGCCCGCACCCGCTCGCCCACATAGACCAGATCACCCTCGCGCAAAGCGCGGCTGCGCCCCCCGTTGCTGGCGTGCACGTCGCCCTTGAGGCGCCAGACGAGGGCAAAACGCAATCCCTTGGGTTCAGCGGCGCCGGGTCCGTCGGCGGCCTGGGCAACGGGGACCTGCGCAAGACCGACGCACAGCAGCAGGGCGAGGAAGACCCCCCGCGCGATTTGCCCTGCGTAAAGCGAAACCTTGGTCATGCCGCGCTCCCGAAATTTAGAAGAAATTGTAGCTGAGCTGCACATGAACACCGTCGTCCTGAAGAGTGCTGCCACCGCCCGGGACTGAATCCGGCCGCTGCAGGCGCCTGGCCAGGGCGAGATCGAGCGAAAAGCCCTGCCAGCGCGCCCTTGCCGCCAGGCCCGCCGAAGACAGGATGGCCGCATTCTCTCCTTGATTGCGGCCGCGGCCCCAATCATAGAAGGGGATGAGATTGAGGCTCGCCCCGTCGCCCCGCAGGACGGGGAAATCGAATTCGAGGCTGGCCACCGCGCCCCTGTCGCGGATGAGCTGGTTCTCGCGGAAGCCACGCACGGTATAGACGCCGCCGATGGCCATGCGGTCGATGGCCGGCAGATTGGCGCTGGTCCCCTGGCTGGAGCCGCGCAGGACGATCTGGGCGCCGTTGTCCATGACGCGTCGGGCGTACTGGAACTGGCCCAGCCAGATGCGGTAGTCGCGATCCGGAATCAGGGTGGTGATGCCGGGCAGGCCGACGGGATCTTCGAGATTGTTGTGGGCCGTGGTCAGTGTGGCGCGCAGGGCGATGGCCTGGGTCTCGGTCCTGAAGCTGTACTCCTGCCACAGGCGCCAGGCACGGACCTTGATGACGCCATCGGGCTCGCCGGCGGCGAAGGCGAAGGGGCGTCCCAGCAGGGTGGTGCGGTTTTCCCGCAGGACGTAATGGGCGCCGAGGGCGAATTTGTGGGCCAGGGATTCATAAAGCAACTGGCTCAGGCCCACGTCGCGGCTATCCAGGGTGCTCTTGATGTCCAGGATGCCGAGGGGCTCCTCGACGACCGAGGAGCGGCCGTGGTCGATCTGGACGGAAAGCTGCGTGCCAGCGTAGGTCAGGGGGAAACGCCAGCCCAGGCTGTAGCGCCGGCTGGGGACCGATTCGGTGGACTCCTGCCAGGTGGCCTCGATGAGATCGCCGCGCCCGGTGGCGTCGCGCAGCCAGCCGCTGATGCCCACGGACTCGGAGCCGATGGAAGGGGGACGGTAGTTGTTGGCGAAAAGGCTCAACTGATAGGGCCGCGCCCGTTGCACATTGAGGTCCAGAATCGCTTCCCCCGGCTGGCGGCCGGGCAGCAGACGGGCGTTGATACGCTCGAAGAGCGGATCTTCCAGGAGCAGCAGGAAGCGCTCGCGCAACTGGTCCGCGTTGAGCACCGCACCCTCGTCGCGCACCAGGCGGCGGACGACGTATTCCTCATCCAGACGGCCCAGCCCGGCGATGCGCATCTCGCTCAGGCGCCCCTCGACGATCCGCACCGTGAGCACCGCATCCTTCACCCCGCCCAGGAGGGCACCGGAATTGACGTAGCCTCGTTCGATGTAGTGCCGGGTCAGGGCCTGGCGCAGCGCCTCCAGGTCGCCCTCGCCGAGTTCGCGCTCCAGATAGGGGGCAGCCAGCGCGGCGAGTTCGGCGGTGGGAATCGCAGTATTGCCTTCGAAGATCACCTGCCGCAGGCCTTGCTTCGCGCCGGCGCCTTCGGGCGCAGCCTGGGGCGGCGGTGCCACCGGCGGCAGCTTGAAACTGTCGGAAGGCACTGTCTCGCGGTAGAGGGGCGCCCGCGGTTCCTGCACGTTGAAATGGTCGGCGGTATCCACGGCGAGGGCGGACCCGATGAACGAAACACCCCCCAGGGCCGCGAGGGCGAGAACGAAAGCACGCATCAACCGGTACACCTTGCGCCGAGGGAAGCCAGGGGCGGCACGGCGGCGGCGGCACCCGGAGAGGGTGCCGGCGACGACAAGCCATCGGCACCGAGGAAATCCCGTGCCGAGGGCGCGAAGCCCCCCCGGCCGGTCTGCACCAGGGAGCTGCCCGCCCCCAGGCGGCACGGGCTGCGGCCCAGATCGCCGGTTCCGATGGCCTGACCGGCAAGCCCCGTGAGGCTGCCGGACAGATCGAGAACCGGCGCCGTTACGGCGATGACGCCGCTCACACCGTCGGGCGCTGCGGCCTGGATGACGTTGAAACCGAAGACGCCAGGGACGAAGGTGTACGGCGTGCTGCCGCCGACGAAGAGGCTGTTGCCGCTGGGCACCAGCCATTGCACATTGATATTGACGTCGCCGCCGCTGGCCGCCAGCGCCGCGGTGTTGGCCTGGATGAAGCCGGTGTTGAGGACGAGCCCCAGGGCGTCGATGGTGATGTCGCCCCCGTTGCCGGTCAGGCCCGCCACCGAGGTGGTGATCTGGGAGTTTTCCAGCACCACGAAGGCATTGGGCCCCAGGATGGAGATGCTGCCGCCGTTGCCGTCCACCGAACTGGTGGAAATGGCGCTGGGGTCGAGGAAGAGCAGCTTGCCTACATTGACGACGATGTCGCTGGCCGCCACGTTGCCGCTGGAAGCCGCGGTGATGGCGGCGTCCTGCAGGACGATGACCGGCGCCGTGACCGTGAGTTGCGTCGGGGTGAGCAGCAGGGGATCGAGGACGACGGCCTCGTTTTCGATGGACAGGGAACCGCCGTCGGCCAGCAGGATGCGTGAGGCGGCGGTGACATCGACCGTCCCCGTCTGCCCCGCGCTGAAGGCGAAGGCCTTGCTGGAAATCCGGGAAAAAGCCCCGGAGACCTCCAGGCTGCCGGCATTGACCGTCACGTCGCCGGCCCGCCCCAGGGAATAGGTATCGGAGGAAACCGAGCCGCCGTTCAGCACCCGCATGGCACCGCCGACCCGCACATTCACCGAGCCGGCATCGCCGTCCCCCAGAGCGTCGCTGGAAATGAAGGTCAGCAGTCCCTGACCATCGACGGTGAGGGAGCCGGCATTCACCGTCACATTGCCCGCCCGGCCGATGGAATAGGTATCCGAGGACACCGAACCCCGGCTGGCCACCCGCATGGCGCCGTCCACATTCACCGTCACCGAGCCGGCATCGCCGCCGCCCAGGGCATCGCTGGAAACGTAGGTGGCGGTGCCTTCGCCATCCACATTGAGGGAACCGGCCGTTACCGTCACGTCGCCGGCGTTGCCGAAGGAATAGCTGTCCGAGGACACCTGGGCGCCCCGTAGCACATGCATGGCCCCGCCCACCCGCACCGCCACCGACCCGGCGTTGCCGTCGGCCCGGGCGTCGCTGGAGATCACACTGCCGTCCTCGACGGTCAGGCTGCCCGCACGCACCGAGACATTGCCACCGGAACCAAAGGCGTAGCTGTTGGACGACACCGCGGAATTCCAGGACAGGCGCGCTCCCCCGGTGACCGAAACATCGAGGGAACCCGCGTCGCCGTCGCCGCGGGATTCGGAAAGGATGTCGCTGTCGTCGAGGGCCAGGGAGCCCGCCCGTACCACCACGTCACCGGCACGCCCCTGGGAGACGGTGTTGGAGGAAATGGAGGAATTATCGTAGGCCCAGAGCGCCCCTGTGACTCGTACATCCACGAGACCTGCATCTCCCACGCCATTGGAGTCGCTGGAAATGCGGGATTCGCCGCCCATCACCAGGCTGCTGGCCCGCACCGTCACGTTGCCCGCGTTGCCGAAGCCCTGGGCGTTGGAGGTGATCTTGCTCAGGGTGTAGAGGGACAGGTCGTTCGTCACCCGCACGTCCACCGCCCCCGCAGTCCCGTCGCCCAGGGCGTTGCTGCGGATATTGCCCCCGACGTCGAGCACCAGGGAAGCCGCCTGGATGCTGACGTCGCCCGCCTGGCCGGTGGAATAGGTATCGGAGGAGACGAAACCGTCGTTGAAGATCGCCATGGCCCCGCTGACGCGGATATCCACCGATCCCGCGTCGCCGATGCCCACGGCGTCGCTGGAAACGTAGGCATTGTTGCTCGTGTAGCCATTGATGAGCATCGACCCGGCGGTGATCGTGATATCGCCGGATCGTCCGAAAACGCCGACGCTGTATGAATCCGAGGACACGTGCCCCCGGTCGAGGACGTTCAGGCGCCCGGCGACGTTGAGGTCGATGTCGCCCGCATCGCCATCGCCGTAGGAATCGCTGGAAATCTTGGCGAAGAAGCCCTGGCCGTCCACATTCAGGCTACCGGCGGTGACTGAAATATCGCCGGCACGGCCGGTAAGGTAGGTATCAGACGACACACGGCCGCCGGCCAGCACGTTCATGGCGCCGCTGACATTGACGCTGAGCGGCCCAGCGTTGCCATCCCCGAGGGAGTCACTGGAGATTTCCGCGAAGCCCGCGCCCCCTCCCTCGATGGTCAGGCTGCCAGCGCTGACCATCACGCTGCCGGCGTTGCCGGTGGATAGGGTGCTGGACGAAATCGAGGCACCGTCGTAGACGTACAGGTTGCCGCGCACCTGCACGGTGACCGAACCGGCGTCGCCGGTAGTGCCCGCATCGGCGCTGCTGCGGATGACCGAGTGTTCGACCCAGCCCGTCCCGGAAGCCACCTGGACATCCCCGCCGTGCAGGGCACCGGGGGCGGAGCCGTCGATGAGGCTGTTGCTCAACATGATCAGACTGCCCCGCGCGTCGGGCAGGGCGCCGCTGATGCCGACCTCCCGCGCCCCCGGAGCCCCGAGGGCGATGACCCGCACGTCACCACCGCCGCTGGCGACGGTACCGCCCTCCATATAGACATCGCCGGCCACGACGCTGAGGGGCTGGGCGGCGGTGCTCAGGGTGGCGCCATCGACCACATCGACCCAGGCCCGGGTGGTGCCCAGAAAGCCGAAGGCTTCCGGCGCCGCGCTGGAAAAGGTGCTGGCGTGGGTGGTATCGGCGTAGAAGCGGCCATCGGGAAACTTGAGATAGTTGGCGGTGCTGACATGGAAGGCGCCGGGCACATCGACGACCGCCCCGGCGCCGAAGGTGACCCCGGCCGGATTGATGAGAAAGAGGTTGGGCGTGCTGCCGGTGCCGCCGGGGTCGACGCCGAGGAGACCATTGATGAGGGAAGCCGACCCGCCCGTGACCCGGGAGATGATATTGGTGGCGGGCGCCGTGATGGTGAACACGGCTCCGTCGCCGCTTCCCACACTGAAGGAGGAAAAACTGTGGAAGACGTTGGCACCGGCGCGTTGGCCGTAGCTTTCCGGCAGCGGGACCACGTTGTAGGTCACCGCATTGTGGGTCACCGTGCCCGAGGTGCCGAGGGCCGTCGTCGAACCGCTGCCGATGCTGCCGTCGCGCACGATGTTGGTCGCAGCCCCGGCACCGCCCCCCAGCAGGGAGAGCGGCAGGGCGAGGCAGAGGGCGGGGAGAGTGCAGGGAAGGCGGGTCATGGTCGATCTCACTGCCAGTTGCCGATCAGGACAAAGGGCGCCCAGTAGAAGGGGTCCCGGAATTCGTCGTTCTTGAGCAGCCCCAACTGGGCCTGACGCAGGGCCTGGGCCTTGCTCAGGCCGCCCCCGGAGATGCCGCGATAGAACTGCTGCATGAGGGTCTTGGCGGCGTTGTCTTCCACCGGCCACAGGGTGCCCAGCACGCTCTTGGCCCGGGCCTTGATTGCCGCACCGGAAATGCCCAGGGGAGCGCGGTCGTTGCCCTCGGCGGTTTCGCAGGCGGAGAGGGTGAGCAATTCGAGGGGCGTCTCCTGCAGTTTCCGGCTGCGCAAGAGGGCCTGCAAGTCATTGACCTTGAGCAGATCGTCGTAGGCCATGATGAAGCTGCTGTCCGCGCTGCCGCCGAAAATGCCGTGGGAGGCAATATGGACGATGCGGTAATCGCCGGTCTCCGCTTCCTGGCGCAGGCGGCCCAGGGTGAAGTCGGCGTCGAGCAGGTTGGCGCCGGGAAGAATGCCGGCCAGGGCCTGGATTTCGTCCCGCACGCCGGGCAGGGCCAGGCGCGTGCGCCAGTCGTCCAGTTGGCGCAGGCGATCGGCGGATGGTGGCGCCTCGTCGGGCAAACCACGCACACTGCGCAGGGTGCGCGTCGCCGCCAGACCGCGGGTGGAGGTCGCACCCCGCGACCCGGGGTTGAGCACCTGATCGGTCATGGCTCGATCGAGTTTGCCCACCACCGGGCCCGGTTCGGCCATGCCCATGACCAACGCCCGGCTGTCGGATTTTTCGGCACTGGCCGCGTTGGTCAGGCTGAGGCCGGTCACCAGGGAGACCGCGTAGCGCTCGATGGCGTAGGTCTCGCCGTCGTGCAGCGCGGCCAGGGGAATGAGGCGCAGCGCACCGTCCGGCACCACCACCAGGGCATCGACGCCGCGCTGGCGCAGCGTGGGGGAAAAAGGCGCCAGGAGCCATTGGTCGAGCTGGCGCGCCTGGGGACGATGGTCGGGCAGCCCGTTGCGCAGGGTATCGGCAAATTCGAGAGCCGCCTTGCGCAGGGCGGCGGCGCCCACCGGGACGCTGCGGCGCTCGATACCGGCGCCGGTTTTCAGGAGGAGTTCGAGGCGGTCGGCAAAAACCAGGGGATAAAGCACCGCGGTCCCCGCCGGCAGGCCCCGGCTGATGCCCCCCTGCACGGCTTCCACCGAGCAGCGGTCACCGAGAAAATCCTGCAGTTCGGTCTGGCGGATGAGTTCGATGGCCTCCACCGCCGCCTGGAGCCGGGCCGCCTGCACCCCGGCGGGCTGGGCGTCAAGGCGACGCAGCAGCAGGTCGGCGTATCCCAGGTAGATGGGCTCCAGGGTGGCGCGGAAGGAGGAACGGCCGTCCTCGTACTCGATGGGGATGTCCTGGCGCACGGCCTCGATGCGCGTCACCGCCCGCATGTAGGCCGCCAGGGCCGCCTCGTCGTCCCCCGCCGCCCGCAGCAGGCGGGCTTGGCGCCATTCCAGGGCAATGAGCAGATCGGCCACCGCGGCGGCTTCGAGCCGGCCGGCCAGCGCCAGGGCGTGGCGGCCCAGGTTGAGGGCGTCGGCGCCGCGACCCTGATCCTCGTACATCTGGGCCAGCACATCGTGGGCCTCGACCTCGCCGCGGCCATCCCCGCCGGCGGCCGCCAGACGGCGCGCCTTGTCGGCGTGGGCGAAGGCCAGCTCCAGGGCCGGCGTCTGGCCGAGCAGGGCAAGCTGGCGCGCCTGGTGGCCCAGATTGAGGTGCTGGCGGGCCCAGCGGGGATCGTCACCCAGGCCGGCAAGCCGGCCGGAAACGGCCTTGAGGGCGGCGAGGCGCTGGCCGTCCGGGGCCAGACGGGCCAGGTTGAGTCCCGCCGAGAGCTGGATGTCTGCATCCTGCGGGGCCAGACGCTGCGCCTCGCGGTAGCGCTCCTCGGCCTGAACCTTCTGCTGGCGCGACTGGGCCAGATTGCCGAGATAGAGCGCGTAGCGGGCCCGCCCGCTGCCGTCGTGCGCCGCGTAGGCCCGTTGCAGAAGCGTTTCTGCCCCGGCCAGATCGCGGACCTGGAGGAGACCGATACCCAGTTCCCCTTCGGCCCTGCTGCGGGAGGCGCCGTCGGGCGCCCGCTCTACGGCGGCGGCGAGAATTTCCAGGGAGCGCTGCAATTGCCCGCGATTGCGCTGGGCAACCCCTTCAGCCAGCAGACTCTCCCAGTCGGCCGGCGGCTGGGCGCGGAGCGGCCCTGGCAGCAGCGCTGCCAGCAGCCATAGCAATACCAGTAATCGCCCCATCGACCCCATCGATCTGCTCCCCTACACCCCTGCCATTATCCCGGAATCCGCCCCCGCCGGCTTGGCGGATTGGCCAAATAAATCCTGGGCTTGCACGAGGGGATCGAGTGCCCGCGGGCCGGTATCGGGCCGGCGGCCCGACCCCTGCCCCCTGCCCCCTGCCCGGCCTGCGGCGGAAGCGGGAGAGCGCATTTCAAACCCCGCTTTGGCGGCGCAGGGGAGGCAGGACTTCGCGTTCCAGCCAGAGGCAGAAGCGCCAGGCGCGCTGATCGCCCCCCTCGGCCCGCTGGTGCAGGTCGGCCAGCAGGGCCGCTTCGGCGAACCACCAGAAGCCCTGGACATCCTGCCGCAGGGCGGCGGGGGGAAGCCGGGCGGCGAGCTTGCGCCGGCCCAATTCGTCGAGGCTGATGCCGAGGACGCGCCAGGCGTCGTCGGCGCGGATGCGGAAGCGCCCGCCGCCCTCGGCCTCGATGCGCACCCAGATATCGTCGAAGGCGTGGTGCCGCCCCTGGGCCTCGGCCCAGATCCTGCGCCGGCCCCAGCCGTGGACCGCACTGCCCCCGGCGACCAGGCCCCGGGCGATGAACGCCGCCACGAGAGGAACGCCGAACAGGATGCCGATGAACCCCATGAGAGACCCTAGCAACGCGAGCGCCCCGATAAGGCCCAGGGCCACCCAGACACGGGAAGCGGTGAGCCAGCGCCCGTGCCAGGTCTCGTAAGCGTCCCGGGGGCGGTCGGGGAAATCGGTGCTCACCGTGGAGAAGCGGAAAAATAGCGTTCGCGCATCCGCCGGCAATAGGCGGGCAGGGCCGGCAGGCTGCGGGCGTGGCGGGCGAGGGGCGAATCCTCGGGAAACACCAGGATGTTGGCCAGGAAAGCGTAGGCGCTGGCGTCCAGGGTTGTGGGAGCGTCGCCCAGAAAGTAGGCCTGCTCTCCCAGCAGCTCTGCCAGGGCCGTGAGGTCGGTGCAGCCAATGGCCATGATCTCTTCGGGCCTATGGCGCCCCAGGCCGTGGCCGTGGATTTCCTGTCGCACGCTGCGCCGCGCCAGGGGCGGCACGATCAGCCGCAGGGGGGCGGGGAGCGCGGCAAAGAAGGCCTGGCGTGCCGCGGCGAAGCCTGCGTCGTCTATCCAGCGCAGGTAGATGAGCGCCCAGTAGAGGTTCTCTTCCAGCAGACGCCGGATCGCCACCCCCAGGGCCCGCTGCCGCGGCGCGAGGGGGGCGTCGAACGGGTCACCGTACTTGCGCTGGAGGTACTCGATGATGAAAGTCGAGTCGGCGATCCGCGATCCGTCGTCGTCGATGAAGGGAAGCTTGCCCTTGGGCGCCTTCTGCAGGAGGCCGCGATTGTCGCAGCGGTAGGCCAGCCCGGCCATGCGCAGATAGGTCTCGACCTTCATGCAGAAGGGACTGAGATTGGGCAGGCCGAAGGCGGTCGGGAATTGATAGAGGGTGATCACCGCTTCCGCCGTGCCGCTTAGCGCGTGAATTCGATCTTGCTGGCCGGCTCCACCTTATTGAGGTAGTAGGCGCCGTCGTCCCCCTTGAGGATGGCCGCGCACCAGCTTTCCGAAGCGCGCTTCCACTCGATGCTGACGCAGTACTTGCCCTCCTCGCTCACGCTCCAGGTGCCGGGGGACGACGCGGACTTGTTGCCGGCGATGGACCCGTAGAGCCGGTTGTCGCTGGTGGCGTAGAGCTTGCCGTCGGCATCGTTGCTCCAATAACGATGACTTCCGGACGACTTGGACACGTGGGCGACCTTGGCCCCGGGTAGAAGCTCGCCGAGTTGTTCCCGGCTGAGGCGCACCGCTTCCTGGGCTGCGGCACCGCCGACGAGAAGCAAGGCAGAAACAAGGACGAGAGTGGATTTCATGGTGGCCTCCTGGGATGTGCGCCCCACGGACGCAGGCTTGGCAAGGACGCCAGCATGGCCGCGGCGGCGCAGAAAATCAAGCCGCAGGGCAGCCGGCGCCCTCCAGCGCCGCGACCGCCGGCAGAAACACCTCGGTCACCAGAACCTGCTGTCCGCCCAGACGATGCAGGGAACGCCGCGCCCAGAACGGGCCTTCCCCGGGCGCGTAAGGCGCCGCCCGCCCATGCAGCGGATGGCGGCGGTCTATGCGCAAGAATTCCAGCCGCCCGCGCGTGAACCCCGGGTAGGCGAAGAGCAGGGAACCCAGGGAGCGGCTGCCCAGACGGACGAGCCAGCGGGTCAGGCGCCCGCGCGGGCGCTCGGGCAACACCGTATGGGCGAAGATGACGGGAACGCCGTCACACTCCAGCACCACCTCCCGCACCCAGGAGCGCCCCGAACGCCCCTCCGCTGCAAGGACTTCGTCGCGCAAGGCCGCGCCGCGGCCGCAGGCGACAAGACGCACCCGGAACCGGCCGCAGGCGGCCTGGCAACGGGCGGTGAGCGAGCCCGCCTCCACCAGCCAGGAACGGAACGGCCCCGCCCCGGTCCGGGAGGGGGGAAAACGTCGCCAGGAAATCACCGGGGCGCCGGAGCCTTCTCGATCCCGCCGATGCGGCTGCCGGCCTGGACGCCTTTGGCCGCGAACCAGCCCTGGTTCATCTCCAGGGCGTAACGGGCCGGCCGGGCGGCGCAATGGCTCGTTTCACTGTGGGGCGTCATGTCGGCGATGTTGATGATGCGACCCTGCTCGTCGAGGAAGGCGACGGAAAGGGGAAGGAAGGTGTTCTTCATCCACATGCAGTGGGTACGCTGGGCCGGAAAGACGAACAGCATGCCCTGATGGGCCGCCATGGCACGCCGGTTCATGAGCCCCACCTGGCGGTTGGTATCGTCGGCCGCGACCTCGGCGTCGATACGGTACATGCCGACGCTCAGTTCCAGATGCGGCATCTCGGCGCTGGCCACGGTGCAGAACAGTGCCAGGGCCAGGGCGGGAATTAAACGGACATTCATGGGGAGTTTCCTCGGTCGGACGGGGTGGCGGCCCGCAATTATCGCCGACCCGCCTTGCGCTTGGCAGCGGATGCCTTGCGCACAGGCGAATTCTTCTTGGCCTGGGCCGAAGACTTGACGTGGGGCGCCGGACCGGGCGCGGTCGTGACGGCATCGTCAGGGCTCTCGGCCGCCCGGGGCGTGGCGGCCTGCGCGGCGAGGGAGGCGAAAGCGAGAATGGCCGCAGTGGCCAGGGCAAACAGGGACTTCATCGGGAGCTGCGTTCCTTTGCGGGGATGGGGGGCGTGCCGAACATAGCTGAACCTATCCGACTCTCACTCCTTGGGCGCCCCCGACGAACCGGGCGTTCCCGGCGCCGGCGGGTCCGTGCGCCAGGCCCCGGGAGCCAGGCCCTCCAGGGTGTAGGCGCCCACGGCAGCGCGGATCAGGCGCAGGGTAGGATACCCGATGGCGGCAGTCATGCGCCGTACCTGGCGGTTTTTTCCCTCGCTGATGCGGATCTCCAGCCAACTGGTGGGGATCGCCGCCCGGTAACGAATGGGCGGGTCCCGGGGCCAGAGGCCCGCTGGCTCGTCGATGATCCGCACCCTGGCCGGCTTGGCCGTGAAGTCGGCGAGTTTCACCCCCCGGCGCAGGGGCTCCAGATCGGCCTCCGCCGGAATGCCCTCCACCTGCGCCCAGTAGGTCTTTTCCAGCTTGTGGCGGGGATGGGCGATGCGGGCCTGCAAGGCCCCGTCGTCGGTGAGGAGCAGGAGCCCCTCGCTGTCCGCATCCAGGCGCCCGGCCACATATACGCCCTTGACCGGGATGAACTCGTCCAGCGCCCGCCACTTGCCTTCCGGGGTGAACTGGCTCAGGACGCCGTAGGGTTTGTTGAAGAGGACGAGGGTGACCACGCGAATCAGCGATAGAAGGCGTAGCCGATCAAGATCGCCCCCACCAGCCCCACGACGTCGGCGATCAGGCCGCAGGCTACGGCGTAGCGGGTCTTGGTGATATTGACACTGCCGAAGTAGACGGCCAGGACGTAGAAGGTGGTTTCCGTGGAGCCCTGGATGATGGCGGCCAGCTTGGCGGGGAAGGAATCGACGCCGTAGGTGGTCATCACATCCACCATCAACCCGCGGGCGCCGCTGCCGCTGAGGGTTTTCATCAGCCCCACCGGCAGGGCCGGGACGAAAGCGTCGTCCAGGCCGAGGGCCAGGACCACGCTGCGGATGGCGCCGATGAGGAAATCCATGCCCCCGGTGGTGCGAAAGATGGAGATAGCCGCGAGCATGGCCACCAGGTAGGGGATGATCTGCACCGCCACCCCGAAGCCCTCCTTGGCGCCGTCCACGAAGCTCTCGTACACGTCGATGCCCCGCCAGGCCGCCACGGCGACGAAGAGCACGATGAGCGAGACGATGACGCCGCTGCCCAGCAACCCGATCATCTGCGCCATGCGCTCCGGCGCCAGACCGGAAAGCCCCCAGTAGAGCCCGCCCATGAGGGTGGCGAAACCGGCGAAGAAGGCCAGCACCGGCCGGCAGAAGAGGTTGATGCGCTGCCACAGGGCCACGGCGACCAGCCCGGCGCAGAAGGAGACGAAGGTGCCGAGCAGGGTGGGCAGAAAGATGTCGGCGGCGTTGAAGCCCACCAGCCCCTGCTGCAGGGCGATGCTCTGGCGGATGGCGATGACGGTGGTAGGAATCAGCGTGATGCCCGCCGTATTGAGCACCAGGAACATGATCATCGGGTTGCTGGCCGTGTCCTTGTGCGGGTTGATCTCCTGCAATTCCCGCATGGCCTTGAGGCCCAGGGGCGTGGCGGCGTTGTCCAGGCCCAGCATGTTGGCGGAAACATTCATGACGATGCTGCCGCCCGCCGGGTGCCCCGGCGGAATCTCGGGAAACACGCGGCGGAAGAAGGGCGCCACGGCCCGTCCAAAAAGTTCGATCAGCCCGCCCCGCTCGCCGATCTTCATGATCCCCAGCCACAGGCTCATGAGGCCCACCAGGCCGAGGGCAATGTCGAAACCGGTCTTGGCTGTGTCGAACAGCCCCGTCAGCACCCGGGAAAACACCTCGACATCGCCTTGCAGGGTCTGCACCACGGCAGCCACGAAGCCAAGGAGGACGAAGGCGATCCAGATGCGATTGAGCACGGGAGCGGGAATGCCGCGCGGGTAGAGGGGGGTTTCAGGCCACAGCGCGGCGCAGAAGCCGGCCCACACCCTGGCGCAGACGCTGCCACCAGGTGCGGCCGGCCGAGGGCAGCGCCGCACACGCCGCCCCGGGGGCAGGCTGCGGAAGGCAAGCCGCCAACGCAGCAGGCAGCGCCTCAGGGGCGACGGATGCGGACACGGGCTGCGCCGCACTGGCCGGAACGGAAACCAGCGCATCCACTGCGCCAGGCTCGACCGGCGCCGGTGCCGGCGACAAGGCCGCGGGCTCTGCGGAAGTCGTCGCAGTCTGGGGAGAGAGGGCCTCGCCGGCCGGGGGGAGGACGGCGGCGACGGCGATGGGCGGGGAAGAGACTGTCACCGCAGCAACGGGCGCAGGCACGGCCAGGATCGGCGTCTCGACCGCCGGCGAAGCCTTCGCCAAGGCCTTTCCGCGCGCCGCGCGAGCCCGCGGTGCTGCCGCGGGCCTGGGGTGGCGCTTGGCCGCGGGCGCAGCGGGTTCGTCACGCAGATAGCTCGATTTGCGTTCGTCAAAGTGCTCGATTTCGTCGAAGGTCAACATGGCGAATCTCCGTGAATTGGCCGTGACGCCCGCCGCTGCCAGCGCAGGGCGTCACGTTTCCTATCCGGCAGGATAACAGAAATGGTGCACCGCACCAAAGCCACCCCGGACCTGCACCGGCTATTCCACCCCGCCGGGCAGCCGCCAGGGCTCCCGGACCGTCTGGTAGACCGCGTGGGGCAACTGCACCAGCACCGGCGCCAGCGTCCCGTCGAGCCAGGTCGCCAGGGCCAGCATGTCCTCCCGCGCCAGGGCCGTGCACCCGGCCGTCGGCACCCCCGGCGCCTCCCAGATGTGCAGAAAAATGCAGGAACCCGCCCCAGGCACCACGGGATCGCCGTTGTAGCCGACCACGGCCCCGACCTCGTAGCGCCCGTCCCGGCGCAGCATGTCTTCGCAGGAACGCCAGTCCTTGTCGACCCGGCGTTGATCGACGATGCGGTTGTAGTGGCGGGAAGCCGGGTCATCGATGCACTTCAGGTCCGGCGTCGCCGCAAGAAAGGGTAGCCGGGCAACGCGCGCCACCGCCTCACCGGCGCTGCCGTAACCGAACAGCCCGGTGACGGGGAAAATCCCGGCGGGAGAACGACCGTCACCTTCCCGCTTGAGCGGCGCCGCGCTCAAGCGGGCATCCGGAAAACCACTCCCCACCGCCATCCCCGCCCGGCCGAGCACGGCCCGGAACGGCCCCGGGCCGGCTTGCCACGGCAGTCCGGGGGAAGCGGAGGCAAAGCACTGGAGAGTTGCCGCAGGGCTGTCCCAAGCTTCGCCGAGGACCAGGACGAGTTGCGTGGGTAACCGGCATGCAAGTGACGCTTGGGCTTTAAGCGACATACCGCTTCACGGGGAGGGCGGGGGAAGAATGCGGCCACGACTTCCGCGTCCAGGCGTCTTGTCTCCCGGTGCCCGCCAGGAACGCCTTCATTGCCGCAAGGCTCGGGTGAAGACTGCGTCGTTGGAAAGGTTGGCGATGCCGGTCAAAGCCTGCGGACTGCGCCGGCGCAGGTTAGATCTGGGCTGGGTCATGATTCGTCCTCGTCGCCCTGGATTTCATCGCCCGCCAGCTCGCGCTCGATCTGTTCGATGCTGGGCAGGCTGGTTTGCAGTTCGGCGGGTAGCGATTCGAGCAACTTGTATTCGGCAACGCCCATCGGTTGCGTCTTGTCGCCCAGGGCGTACTCCGCCACGATTTTGTTCTTGGTCTTGCAGAGCAGGAGACCGAGGGTCGGATTGTCGTGCTCGCTTTTCACCTGCCGATCGACGGCGGTCAGGTAAAACCCCAGTTGCCCCAGGTGCTCGGGCTTGAATTTGCCGCCCTTGAGCTCGATGACCACATAGCAGCGCAGTTTCAGATGATAGAACAGCAGGTCGATGAAGAACTCGTCGCCGCCCACGTCCAGCAGCACTTGCCGCCCGACGAAGGCAAAGCCGGCGCCCAGTTCCAGCAGGAATTCGGTGACGTGCCGAACGAGGGCGCCCTCGATGTCGCGTTCTTGCGCTTCATGCGTCAGGCCAAGGAAGTCAAAACGGTAGGGGTCTTTCAGAGACTCGAGGGCAAGGTCGGACTGCGGCCTGGGCAAGCGCGCCTCGAAGTTGGTGACGGCGGTGCCGCTGCGCGCGATCAGGCGGGTTTCTATCTGGATGTTCAGCACATTGCGAGACCAATTGTGTTCGATGGTCTTGGCGATGTACCAGCGGCGTTCTTCCGGCGTATTCAATCGATCCAGCAGCACCAGATTGTGGCCCCAGGGCAATTGTGCAGCAGCCTGTTGCACAAATTCCTCATCCGGCCAGGCCTCGGCAAAGGCGCGCATGTACTTGAGGTTGCGCGGCGAAAACCCTTTCATGTCCGGGAAAGCGGTGCGCAGGTCCTGCGCCAGCCGCTCGATGACCTTCGCCCCCCAGCCTTGTTCGGCCTGCCGCGCCAGGATGTCGCGCCCGATCTGCCAGTAGAGCCGCACCAGTTCGCGATTGACCGCCAGCGCGGTGCGCTGCTGGGCGCCGTGAATGCGGGCTTTCAGCTCGTTCAGCCAGTCGGCGTAGCCAGCGGGCGGCGCGGTCAGGCGGGCCGGCTTGTCGTTCATGGTTTCGTTTCCTCCGCCTGATTCGCAACAGCGGCCAATCCGCCGAAAGTGGCTGCCGACTCACTTGCCGTCATCGGCGGCCAGGACTTTATCGGCATGAAGACTTCGTGCTTGCCGAGGGGGGAGTCCATGGGCTTGCGGGACGTCCTCGGACTCACGGGATAGCACCAAAGGCGGCAAGCCTCGGGAATCAGGACATTATGCCTCATACCCACATTGACTTTAGCCCGATCACGGGGCGCGGACTGCGGACGGCGCAAGTGCGGGCCGCTCCCGCCCCGAACCGGAACGCCCCTCACCCCCCCATCCGCTTCACCTCCTCATGCCGCGGGCAACTCAGCAGATGATCATTCACCATCCCCGCCGCCTGCATGAAGGCGTAGCAGATGGTGGAGCCGACGAACTTGAAGCCGGCGCGGGCCAGGGCCTTGCTCATGGCGTCGGATTCCGGCGTCTTGGCGGGGACTTCGGCCAGGGACGCCCAGGCGTTCTGGATGGGGGGACCGCCGACGAAGGACCACAGGAAATCGCTGAAGGACTGCCCGCTGGCGGTGAGGGCGAGAAAAGCCCTCGCGTTGCCGAGGGCGGCGGCCACCTTGGCCCGGTTGCGCACGATGCCCGGATCGGCCAGCAGGGCCGCAACCTTGGCGTCGTCGTAGCGGGCGATGGCGGCGGGGTCGAAGCCGTCGAACACGCGGCGGTAGTGCTCCCGCTTCTTGAGGAGGGTGGACCAGGAAAGTCCGGCCTGGGCGCCTTCCAGGATGAGGAGCTCGAAGAGGGCGCGGTCGTCGCGCAGGGGGACGCCCCATTCCTCGTCGTGGTAGCGGCGGTAGAGTTCGAATCCGGTGCACCAGGGGCAGGGTTCCATGGGAGGTCTCGCAGAGCGTTGGGGTTTCGCCTGACCCCGGCAAGGTGCGAGAGGCTGGCGGGGAGCGCGGCGCAGAGTAGTATGAAGGAAAGGCGCGACGGGTGAGGGGAAGGAGGCGGGCATGTTTCCTGATTTTCGGCAGCTGACGCGGGGTGTCTCTCAGGCAGCGGCCGCTCTGGCGATGCTCTGGCCGGGCATGGCCCCTCTGCCGGCCCTGGCGGAAGACACCTGCGCCCGCAGCCTCCCGCCGCTTTCCCAGGACTTCACCCCCGGAGGTCCTGTCCCGCCGGCCATTCCCGGCCGTGTGATCCCCATGCCCCATGTGCTGCGCGACGAATTTCTGGTCGCTTCCTGGCTGCAGGGCTTCTACAACGCCGCACCGGGCTACGACCGCGGCCTCAATTGGGGCGGCCCCGAGGTTCTGCGGGGGGGCGACATTACGGGCACCTTGCAGGGTCTGGCCGACATGGCCGAGTTTTTCGACTTTTCCCGCCCGCAGCAAACCGACACCCTGATCCTGAGCAAGTATTTCGTGGATGTCCTGCGCCAGCAGAAGCAGGTGGAAGCGGCCATCCAGATCGCCAAGAACGAGGCGCGCAATCACGCCATGACCCTCAAGAATCGTCTGGCCTGCGGGCAGTCGGGAGACTATTCCTACCGCGGCCGCGAGATCGTCATGGGCGACGACTACAGTTTCAGCGTGCATCTGGCCATCGGTTCCTTCAGCGTCTTCTGGGAGGCGACCTGCCGGGTCGGCCCCAAGCGCTGCTGCATCCCCGACGCCGGCAGCGAATCGGGTTTCCGGGACGAGGCCGAATTCCACTGCGACATCGACTTCACCCTCTACGACAACTACAACTTCAGCATCCGCTCCGGCACCGGGGGAACGGGTCTGCTCAAGGCGATCAATCCCCTGGGCTGGTTCGGCACCAGCTTCCACCAGTACGGGCGCTGGCGGCAGGGCGTGGAGGGTCGCCTCACCCATGCCATGAGCCCAGCGGCTGCGGCCTGTTGCCGCCGCACGGCGGCCGATCCGCCCCCGCCTCCTCCGCCGCCGCCTCAGCCCCCCGATCCTCCCCCCGTGCAGCCGCCGCCCGGCGACGGTCCCGCCCCGACCGGCGAGGCGCCCTGCCCCGAGTGCGACCCCATCGCCGCCCAGATCGCCGCCGCCGAGCAGGCCCTGGCCGACGCGGAAGCCCGCGTCGCCGCCTTGCGCCAGGCGGCGGAAGACAACCGCCGCAAGCGGGCCGCCGAGGAGGCCCGTCTCAAGGATCTCCAGCGCGAGCAGGACAAGGGCGAATGGACCGCCTCGGGCAGCGACCCGGAAACCGGCATCAGCAAGGATTACGACGCCACCCGGGGCGACGGGCAGGTCCATGTCACGGTGCGCAACGCCAAGGGCGAGGTGATCGACAGCTACAGCTATCCACGCAGCCGCAACGCCAGCGAAATCCGCAGCCGCATCGAGGCCACACAGAAGACCCTGGCCGACTTGCGGGCGGAAGGGGCCCGTCTGGACGAGCAACTCGGCAATGCCCTGAAGGAGCAACGCCGGCTTTCCGCGGAGCTGCGCCGCTTGCGGGCGGAACTTGAAGCCTGCCTGAAGCGCTGCCGCGGCGGGGGAGAAGACGGCGGCGGGACCGGCGCCCTGCCCGGCGGCGGCTGCAGTTTCCCGCCCGCCAAGCCCGCCATCCTCGGCCCCCGGGACCAGTTCGGCTACGGCGGCGAGCAGAAGGCGGCCGAAGTGGGCAAGGCCGCCCTCGGCCTGCTGGGTGGACTTTTGGGCGGCCGCGGCGGTGGCGGCCGGGGCGGTGGCCCCCTGGGTGGCGGGTCGGACGACGGCAAACCGCCCCTGGCCGACGACCCTGTGCGCGACAAGCGCCTGTTCACCGACGCGGACACCGGCACGGCGATCAAGGTCGGGGGGCTCACCCGGCCCGACGGCAAGCTGCTGGTCAGCATCGACGTGAACAAGGCCGAGGATAAGGGCGTCGTCCATTACGCCACCCTGGAGCGCCTCGAACCCCAGGCCGACGGCAGTTGCCGCCTGCTGGTCGCCGAACCGGTGGAGTGGCAGCACTACGAAATCTGGGAAGACTGGTGGGCCAAGATTCGCATCCGCCGCTACGAGAGCGTCAATGGCGGCCCCTGGCGTCAGACCCACGACACCGGCTGGGTCGATTGGGGCAGCGGCTCCCGCCTGCTGGAAAGCGGCCTCCTCGCCCCCGACCAGATTCCCCGCACGGCCTGGGGCTCCATGGGGGCAGATCGTGCCTTCGGCGGCCCCCGGTCGGCGGGGGCGGTCTTCGACCTGGGGCGCATCGCCGAAGTCACGCCCGGCACGGCGGAACGGCTGGTGGTGCATGTCACCCGCCCGGGGCAGGATCCCGTCAGCACGGTACCCTTCGTGCTGTATCCGGTGAAGGGCGACGGCGGCCGCGTCGGCTATAGTGATTCCCCCTTGCCGCCGAGCGAAGGGCCCCGCTGAACGCCCCCGCCGCAGCGCAGCGCTGAGCGGACCCCTTCATCGCGTTAAGGTTCTGTAAAGCCGGGAATGCCAGACTCGCCGGGGTCTGCCGCCAGTCCCTCTCCCCGGGCCCCCGGACGCCCCCCACTTTTCGCCCCGATACCGTGCCCTCCACGCGCCGCCGCCCTCCCCTGCTCCTCATCGCCACCCTGGCCGCACTGCTCGTCTGGTCCCTCCTGCGCTTCGGCCTCTGGCTCTCGCTCGGCGATGCCCGCCCGGGCGCGCCCCTGACCGGATCGGCACTTCTGCTGGGCCTCGCCTTTGACCTCGCGACCCTGGCCTTCATGGCCGCCCCGGCACTATTGATCGCGGCGCTGTGGCCCAATCGCTGGGCCTCCGGGCGCCTCGCTCTGCTCCTTCGCTGGTGCATTCTCGGTACCGCGCTGTTCGCCCTGGGATTTGGCGCCATTGCCGAGGGGGTGTTCTGGCAGGAGTTCACCACACGCTTCAATTTCATTGCCGTCGACTACCTGATTTACACGCAGGAAGTGGTCAACAACATCCGGCAGTCCTACCCGGTGGGAGCAATCCTCGGCATGCTGGCCGTCGCCGTTGCGAGCCTGGTGTTCCTGCTGGCACAGCGCCTGGACTTGAGTGCCCGGCCAATCACCTGGCGGCACAGGGCTCTCCTGGCCCTTGCGGGGGTCGTGCTTCCTCCGGCCGCCTTCGCACTGTTCAGTGTCGACATGATGGAGTTTTCCGCCAATCAGTACGCCAACGAACTGGCGGGCAACGGGCTGTTTTCCCTGGCCGCGGCCATGCGTCGCAATGAACTGGACTATGAACGCTACTACCGGACGATTCCGCAACCCCGGGCGGATCAGCTTCTGAGCAGTCTGGGTGCCAATCGCCTTCAGTTGTCCGACGCTTTTGCGGCACCTGAGACGGTGCCCCGCAAGGTC
>Ga0268298_10001884_pt1 | contig 23785 bp, 23 predicted proteins | sample WWTPWeurt_MetaG_FD_194462 | JGI IMG/M metagenome (GOLD analysis project Ga0268298, IMG submission 194462) | Activated sludge microbial communities from WWTP in Nijmegen, Gelderland, Netherland - WWTP Weurt | ecosystem: Engineered > WWTP > Aerobic digester > Activated sludge | place...
GCCCGCGTTCGTCGCGAAGGCGCCACGCCGGCCGTCCTGGCCCGATGGTCCACCGAGCGCGCGGGCGGAGCTCCGGCGGGCGCGCGGGAAAACACGGCGCGGGTTTCCGTCCGGATCGACGGCCGCGTCTACCGCCGCGGCGACCCCGGCGCCCCGGCCCACGTGCGCGACTTGCTGGAGCATTTGCACCGCAACGACGTTTCCCCCGCCTTGCTCGAGGGGCTTCGCGCCAAAGGCGCCGTGGCCGTCCGCCCCGCGAACACGGCCCGTCCTTCCGACGGGGACATCGCCTTTTGGTCGGAATGGGGAAAAATGGGCGGCGCCGGGCCGACATCCTTTTTGACGGTGGGACGGATCCGGTTTTTCGTCGGGGTTCTGGTTATTCTATACTGTCTCCGTTGGCTATTTCGATGACCCCGCTCCGGATTCCCTTTCTCCTCGTCGCCGCCCTGTTGGCCGGGCCCGGCGCGCTTCGCGCCGGCGGCCGCCCCGCGCCCTGGCCGGAAGATCGCTTTTCGGCCGGGGTCGACGGACGGTTTCTCACGAACCTTCCCCTGCGCCGCATCGAGGGAACCCCCAGCGTTTCTTTGCAAACGGTTCGGCGGCTTTTCGGCGGGCGCATCCAATGGCGGGGAGTGTCCCGGCGCGTCAGCTACCATCGAGAGGGCGGAGTGGTTCAATTCGATTTGGACAGTTCCACCGCCCAGGTGCTTGGGAAACCCGTGCGCCTGGAAGCCCCCGTACAGGTGTGGGGCAGCGCGGCCTACATCCCCGTCTCTTTTTTGACGACCCCCGAATTTCAAAGCCTCGCCGCGGCCCGGGTGGACTGGTCCGCCGAACGCAAAAGCCTCACCGTCGATCCCACCCCGTCCGTTTCGTCGCCGCGCTATTTTTCCTATCCCGACCGAAGCCGGGTGGTCGTGGAATTGGGGCCCCGTGTGGAATACCGTCTGCTGGCGCGCCGCGGGACCACCCTCGTGGTCCGGTTTTACAACGGCCAAGCCCGGGATTGGGAAAAAGTCTCGGTCGACGACGGCCTGATCGAATCGGTGGAGATCTCCCCCCAGGGCCGGCTCACCGATTTCACCGTCGCTCTCACGTCCCACGCCGCGCCGCCGGAAATCCGCCTGGACCCCATGCCTCGGGCGCTGATCATCGAAGCCCACCGACGCGGGGAAGGGGCGATCGACCCGGGGCTCGGTGATGAACCCCCGTCCGCTTCCGGGCACGCCGGCCGCGCCGCCCTGCCCGCGCCGCGTCGGTCCTCGCCCCGCGCGGACCTCGACGCGGCGACGCTCACCCTTTCGCCGCTCCGCACCATCGTGATCGACGCGGGCCACGGCGGCAAAGACGTGGGCGCGGTGGGCCCCCACGGCACCTACGAGAAGGACGTGAACCTGCAGGTGGCGCGGGGCTTGGCCGACCTGCTCAACGCGGAAGGGCGGTTCCGGGTGATTCTGACCCGCTCCGATGACCGCTTTCTCACCCTGCAGGAACGATCGTCCATCGCCAACAAAGCCAAGGCCGACCTGTTCATTTCCGTCCACTGCAACGCCGGCCTCAACGCGGCGTCGAGCGGATTTGAAATTTATTTCCTATCGGAAAAGGCCACCGACGACGAAGCCGCCGCCGTCGCCCGCCGCGAAAACGCGGTGATCGAATTGGAGGGGTTGGGGGGGAAAGCCCGGGGAAAAGTGGAGGAACTGCTGTGGGCCCTGGCCCGCAACGAACACATCAACGAATCCTCGACGGTGGCCGCCCACATCGCCCGCCAGGCGGACAAACGATTGGGGTCCCTCAACCGGGGGGTGAAACAGGCCGGCTTCTACGTCCTGCGCGGGACCGCCATGCCGGCGGTGCTTGTGGAAACCGCGTTCATCACGAACCCCAAGGAAGAAGGTTTGCTGCGGTCCGCGCGCCATCAACAACGCATCATCGACGCCGTCTACGCGGGCCTGCTGGACTACGAAAAGCGAAAAATTCAGGCGCGCCTGGCCCACTCGGCGACTTCCGGGGGGGGCGGATGACCGCGGCGGGACAACCCATCGGGGTGTTTGATTCCGGCGTGGGCGGGTTGACGGTCCTGCGCGCCCTCGCCGCTCTTTTGCCCCGGGAAGATTTTGTTTACGTGGGCGACACGGCCCGCGTGCCCTACGGTTCCAAATCCCCGGAGGCGGTGCGGCGGTTTTCCCTGGAGATCGCCCGGTTCTTCAAACGGCAAAACGTGAAAATGATGGTCACCGCCTGCAACACCGTGTCCGCCCTGGCGCTCCGGGATTTGCGCGCCTTCCTGCCGTTGCCCGTCCTCGGGGTGATCGAGCCCGGGGCCCGCGCCGCTCTGGCGGCCACCCGCTCCGGCCGCGTCGGGATTATCGGCACGGAAGCCACCGTCCGCAGCCGCGCCTACGAAGACGCCATCCAACGGTTGGACCCGTCCGTCAAAACCTTCGCCCGCGCGTGCCCGCTTTTTGTTCCCTTGGCGGAGGAGGGCTGGGTGTCGCACCCCGTGACCCGCGCCGTGGCCCGACTGTATTTGGCGCCCCTCCTCGCCAAAAAAATAGACACCCTCGTCCTGGGCTGCACCCATTACCCGCTCTTGAAACCCACCCTTCGCCGGGCGGCCGGGCGGGTGGAATTGATCGATTCCGCCGACGAAACCGCCAAGGCCGTGCGCAGCCGCCTGGAACAGGATGGCCTGTTGCGGCCCGGACGGGGAAAGGGCCGCGTCGTTTTCTATTCTTCGGACGACCCGGGCAAATTCGCCCACACCGCCCAACGGCTCTTCGGTTGGGCCCTTCCCGATGTCCGCCGCATCGCGTTGGAAGGCGTCGACGCCCCGCCCGCCAAAGCGGCTCTGCCGCCCCAGGTGCCGCGAGCTCTGCGAGCGGCCGCCCGTCGCTGATGCCACCGCGCGCGGTTGTTTTGCTGTCGGGTGGACTCGATTCGGCCACGGCCCTTTGGTGGGCGCGGCGCGTCAAAAAATGGCGGTGCCGCGCCCTCGCTTTTGATTACGGCCAACGTCACCGCAAAGAACTAACGTCGGCGCGGGCCCTGGCGCGAGCGGCGGGATGCCCCCTCGATGTCATCAAAATCCGCCTGCCGTGGGGGGGGTCGAGTCTGCTCGACGGCCGAGCGCCATTGCCCGAGGTGCCCTCGGCCCGCATCGGCCGTGGGCCGCTGCCCTCGACCTACGTGCCGGCGCGCAACACGATTTTTTTATCCTTCGCCCTTTCCTGCGCCGACGCGATCGACGCGGACCACGTGGTCATCGGCGCCAACGCGCTCGACTATTCGGGTTACCCCGATTGCCGGCCCCGCTACTTGGCCGCCATGGCCCGTGCCGGACAGTTGGGAACCCGGAGGGGGGAAGAAACCCGGCGCCCCATCCGCGTTCAGGCCCCGCTCCTGCGCTTGACGAAAGCCGGCATCGTGCGTTTGGGCCAAAAACTCAAAGTGCCCTGGGCCCTCACCTGGTCCTGTTACCGGGGCGGCCGCCGTCCTTGTGGACGGTGCGATTCCTGCCGTTTGCGCGAGCGCGGTTTCGCCGACGCCGGCCGTCCGGACCCGACGCGGCGGTGAACCCCGCTCCCGCCGCGCCCGTCGCGGAAATCTTTTCCAGCCTGCAGGGGGAGGGCCTGCGTCTCGGCGAACGCCAGATTTTCATTCGCTTCGCCGGATGCCCGTGGCGGTGCGTGTATTGCGATACCCCGGGGAGCCTGGACGACGCCGGTCATCCCCGGCGGACGGCGGCGGAGATCCTGGCCCGCGTGGACGAATTGCAAGCGGAACGGCGGCATTCCGGCGTCAGCCTCACGGGCGGGGAACCCGTCCTGCGGGCGGATTTCTTGGCGGCGCTCATTCCCGAATTGAAAACCCGGGGCCTGGAAATCCATTTGGAAACCAGCGCCACGCACCCCGTCCCCTTTCGCAAAATCGCCGCGTTGTGCGACGTCGTGGCCGCGGACGTCAAATTGCCCTCCGCCGTCGGGCGGCCCTTTTGGGAGGAACACCGGGCGTTTTTCGAACTGGCCGGGGCCAAGGCCTTCGCCAAAGTGGTCCTGACGTCCCGCACGACCGAGGCGGAGATGGAGCGCGCGGTGGATCTGCTGGCCGGGTTGAACCCCGCGCCGCCGCTCATCCTTCAGCCGGTGACCGTTCTTCCGAGTTTGGAAAACCGGTTGTCGGGCGCGTCCGCGCCGTTCATCGAATTTGTCCGTCCGCCCGCCGCCGACCGGGTGGCGGTTTTCTACAAGGCCGCAAAGGCCCGCCTGCCGCGGGTCGCGGTGATTCCGCAAATGCATCCCATCTGGGGGGTTCCATGAAGAAACGAGTCGGTCCACCGCGAAAATCGAAACGCGCTCCATCCCTGTCGCCTCTCCTGACGACGGCGTCGGCCCCGGCCGCGCCGGGGGAACTCCCCACGGTCAAACTCCGTCCCCAGGAGGACCGGCGGCTCCGTCGCGGCCACCTGTGGGTGTTTTCGAATGAGATCGCCGAAGCCCCGGTGGGAACGACGCCGGGGGCCCTCGCCCGTTTCGTCACCGCGCGGGATGAATACCTCGGCCTGGGGTTTTACAACCCCCAATCCCTCATCGCGGGGCGCCTGCTGGACCGCCGCGACCGCGCCCTGCCGGCGGATTTTTTCCCGCAACGGCTGGCCGCGGCCCGGGCCCTGCGGGAAGCCCTTTTCACGGACAACGCTTACCGGTGGGTCTTCGGGGAGTCGGACGATTTGCCCGGCCTCGTCATCGATCGGTTCGGGGACGCCCTGGTGGTGGAATCCTTCGCCGCGGGAATGGACGTTTTGCTGCCCGAGCTGCTCGCGGCGCTGCGGGCCGCGGGCCCCTGGGCCGCCATCGTCCTCAAGAACGACAACGCCGCCCGGCGGCTGGAGCGGTTGCCCGAGGAGGTGCGCGTGCTCGACGGCGCGCCCGGGACGCCCCATTGGTTTTCGTCGGACGGCATCGCCCTCGCGGCGGACCTCACCCAAGGGCAGAAAACCGGCTACTTTTTTGACCAACGGGACAACCGCCGCGCCGTGGCGGCGTTGGCCGCGGGGAAAAATGTTTTGGACGTGTTCTGCCACACGGGGGGGTTTTCGCATTATTGCGCCCGGGCGGGCGCGCGTCGGGTGGTCGGGGTGGACGCCTCGGCCGCGGCCGTGTCCCTGGCCCGCGTCATTGCCGAGAAAAACGGTTGGGCCGACCGCGCCCTCTTCGAGGAAGAGGACGCCTTCGCCCACCTGGGGCGGGTGAAGGAGACCTTCGAAATCGTGGTGTTGGATCCCCCGCGTTTCGCCCCCTCCAAAAAGAACGTGCCCGCCGCGGTGGAGGCGTACATCCGGTTGAATGCCCTGGGGCTCAAACGCGTGGCCGGGGGCGGGTTTTTGGCGACGGCGAGTTGCTCCCAGCACATCGACCGCGACACCTTCCGGCAAATCATCGCCCGGGCGGCCCACGTCGCCGGACGAAAAGTCAAAATCATCCACCAGGGCGGGGCGGGTCCCGACCATCCCGTGCGCCCGACCATGCCGGAAACCGAGTACTTGAAGTTCGCCCTCCTCCATGTGGCTTGACCCTCGGCCGGGCCGTCTTGGGGGAACGCTCCGATTTCGGTAAAGTAGGCCGATGTTCAAGCGCATCCAACACATCCATTTCGTGGGCATCGGCGGGTCCGGCATGAGCGGAATCGCCGAGGTGTTGATCACCCTCGGCTACAAGGTCTCGGGGTCCGACGCGAAAGCCTCGGACACCACGCGTCGGCTCGAACAATTGGGCGCGGCGGTGGCCCTGGGGCACCGCGCCGAAAACATCGCGGGGGCCCACGTCGTCGTCACCTCGACGGCGGTCGCCGCGAACAACCCCGAGGTGGTCGAAGCCCACCGACGAAACATTCCCGTGATCCCCCGCATCGAGATGTTGGCCGAGCTGGCCCGCCTCAAATACACGGTCGCCGTCGCCGGCACCCACGGCAAAACCACCACCACGTCCTTGATCTCGCTGGTCCTGCAATCGGGCGGGCTCGACCCCACGGTGGTCGTCGGCGGACGCATGCACAACATCGGCACGGGCGCCCGCGTCGGCCGCGGCGACTACCTGGTGGCCGAAGCCGACGAATCCGACGGCTCGTTTTTGAAGCTCACGCCCACCCTGGCGGTGGTCACCAACATCGACGACGACCACCTGGACTATTGGGGCTCCGTGGACAAACTGACCGACGGCTTCGACGCCTTCGCCAACAAAGTGCCTTTCTACGGAACCGTGTTTTTGGGCATCGACGACCCGGGGTCCCGCCGCCTTTTGCCGCGCGTTCGACGGCCCGTGGTGACCTACGGGTTCGCGGGGGACGCCGAAATCCGGGCCGAGGACCTCCGGGCCGGGCCGACGGAAACAGTCTTCAGCGTGTCGCGGGCGGGTCGGGCGATGGGAACCGTCCGTTGGCCCGTCATGGGCCGGCACAACGTCGCCAACGCCCTCGCCGCGGTGGGGGCCGGCTTGGAATTGGGGTTGTCTTTTGAGGCCATCGCCGACGCCTTGGCGCGCTTTGAGGGCGTGGGCCGCCGCTTGGAAAAAAAGGGGGACGCCGGCGGGGTCACGGTGATGGATGATTACGGCCACCACCCGACGGAGATCCGCGCCACCCTGGCGGCCCTGCGCCAACGCTGGCCGGACCGCCGGTTGGTCACGCTTTTCCAGCCCCACCGCTACAGCCGCACCCGGTTGCTGGGGGCGGAGTTCGCCGCCTGTTTTGAAAAAACCGACGTGCTCGGTCTCTTGGACATTTACGCCGCCGGGGAATCGCCGATTCCGGGCGTTTCGAGCGACGCCCTGGCGGAGCGGCTCGCCGCCCACGGACGGGCGGCGGTGCGCCTTCCGGCCGCCAATGGCCCCGAGCAACTCCGCGGCCTGGTGCGTCCCGGCGACGTCGTCCTCACGTTGGGCGCCGGCGACGTCTGGAAGTGGGGGGAACGCCTCCTCAAAGATCTGGCGTGACGATCCCGGCCCGCGCCCTCGCCGATCTCCAAGAGAATTTCCCGGGCGTCCGCCCCGCGGAACCCCTCGCCCGCCACACCACCTGGGGCATCGGCGGTCCCGCGGACTTTTTTGTCGAAATCGGCTCTCGAAATGATCTCGCCGCCCTGCGCCGCTGGGGCCATGTCCACGGCGTCCCTCTCATGCCCATCGGCCAGGGGTCGAACCTTTTGGTCGGGGACGGGGGCGTGCGCGGGGGGGTGGTTCGTCTTCGGGGGGAATTCGAAGAGGTTCGCTTTCAGGGGGACGCCGCCCACGTCGGCGCGGGCGTTCTGTTGCCGCGCTTCGCCCGCCAGGCCGCCGAGCGGGGGCTGACGGGGGCGGAACCCCTCTGCGGCATTCCCGGGACCCTGGGCGGCGGGCTGCGAACCAACGCCGGCACGCCCGAGGGGGATTTGGGCGCGCTGGTCGAATCCGTCGATTTGATGGACGGGGAAGGGCGCGTTCGGACCGTGCCCCGGGCCGAATTGTTGTTCGGCTACCGCCGCGCGGACCTGGGCGACGGCTGGGCTCTCTCCGCCCAACTCAAATTGCGGCGAGGGGACAGAAATGATATCCTCTCTTCCGTCGATAAACAGCTCGCGCGGCGGACCGAGCGTCAGCCCCTGGGCACCAAAAATTGCGGTTCGGTTTTCAAGAACCCGCCCGGCGATTTCGCCGCGCGGTTGATCGAGGCGGCCGGGCTCAAAGGCCGCCGGATCGGCGGCGCCCGGCTGTCGCCCAAACACGCCAATTTCATTGAAAACGTGGACAACGCCTCGGCGGCGGACGTGCGCCAACTCATCGCGCTCATACAGAACACCGTGCGGGACCGGTTCGGCACGGCTCTCGAACTCGAAGTCTGGACGGTGGGGGAATGACCTCTCTTTCGATCGCGCCCGCGGATATTCAACGGGAACGGACCTTGTTGCGCCGCCGCCGTTTGGCGGTTCTGGCGGGGGGATGGTCCGCCGAGCGGCCGATCGCCTTGAAAAGCGGCCGGGCCGTGGCCGCCGCCCTGCGGCGCTGGGCCCTGCCCCACGTGTTCATCGACGTGTCCCCGAACATCGACCGGGATTTGCGCCGCCACCGCGTCAACCTGGCTTTCCTGACGACCCACGGGTCTTTCGGGGAGGACGGCCGGTTGCAGGGTCTTTTGGACCTCCGGGGCGTCGCCTACACGGGCAGCGGGGTGCGGGCCAGCGCTCTGGCGATGCACAAACCCACCGCCAAAACGATTTTTGAAAACGCGGGACTCGCCGTTCCGCCGGGACGGGCGGTGGACGCGCGCGCGCTGCCCGCCGACCCGGCGCGGGGCGTGCCCGGCCCCTGGGTCGTCAAGCCCGCGAGCCAAGGTTCGGCCGTCGGTGTGGAGCTCGTGGACCGGGCGTCGGATTTGGCCCGCGCCGTCCGCCGCGTCGCCCGCTGGGAACGCGAGGTGTTGATCGAGCGGCGGGTGACCGGGACCGAGGTTACCGTCGGTGTTTTGGGGGAGACGGCCCTCCCCGTGGTGGAGATCATTCCCCGGCACGCTTTTTATGATTACCATTCGAAATACGCGCCCGGCGGATCGCGGCACGTGGTCCCGGCCCGGATCCCCGCGGCGAGCGCCCGCGCCGCCCAGGCCGCGGCGGTGGCCGCCCACCGGGCCCTGGGATGCCGTCATGTCAGCCGCGTGGACTTCATTGTGGACCGCCGGGGTCGGCCGTGGCTCTTGGAGGTCAACACCCTGCCCGGTTTGACGGATGTCTCGTTGTTGCCCGACGCCGCGCGCGCGGCGGGATTGGATTTTGACGGGCTGGTGCTGCGGTTGCTGGCCCTGGCGCGGCGGGATGGCCCGATGGGCGTTTTAAGGCACAAGGGTCAATATGCGTCGTAACCCCGTCCGACGCCGGTTGAAAGTTTCTATGCGGAGGAGCCACATGGCCTATCAATGGCGGTCGCTCGCCGAAGGGGTGTGGCTCTGGGTCAAAATCGCTCTTTTCCTGGTGTCGGCGGGGGCCGCCGCTTGGGGCGTCGCCCACGGGGTGGGGGCCTCCACGCGGTGGCGGATCGACCGGGTTGCCTACGAAGGACCGGTGCCGGCGGCGTTGCTCGAGAACCCGCCGCTGAAGGCGGGCGACGGGCTGTTTCGGTTTTCGTCCCGGCGGATCGAAAAACGCCTGCTCGCGGAATTCCCCCAACTGGAAAAAGCGAGCGTGCGGCGCGGTTGGAACCGGGTTGTGACCGTGCGGATGTCGGCCCGTCGCGCCGTGGCCCGCCGGTTGGAAGGCGACCGTTGGCACGGGATTGACGTCGACGGCCGGGTGTTCCCCCTGGAAACGGTGGGGGACGGACTGGTGATCCTGTCGCCGGGGACTGTCGGGGACTCCCCCCTGGGCGCTTTGATGTTTCTGGAACGGATCAACGCGACCCGCGAGGCCTGGACGGAACGCCTCTACAAGATTAAAATGTCCCCCGACGGGGAGGCGGTGCTTTATCTGTCGGAGGACCTGCCGGTGCATTGGGGGCCGGTGGCGCTCGACCCCGCCGTGGTCGTCGCGAAGGCCCGGCGCCTGGGGCGGGTGTTGTCCGCCCCGGAAGCCCGGGACGGCGTCGTCTACGCGCGCTTTGTGGACGATCAGCGCATCGTCATCAAACCGAAAAATTTGGAAAAGGAACCGAATGCCCAAACCGGACGTCATCACGGGGCTTGACATCGGCAGCGGCCAGGTGGTCGCCGTCGTCGCCAAGCTGGACCCGGACACGGAAACCCCGGAAGCCGTCGGCGCGGCCCGTCAGGCCTGTCCCGGCCTCAAAGGCGGGGTCGTGATCAACATCGACGAAACGGCCCGGTCCATCACCCGCGCGGTGGAGGCCGCCGAGGAAATGGCCGGCCTCACGGGCGCCACCCGGGGCGTTTTGATCGGCGTGCGCGGCGGCCACATCCAGACCTTCAACCACCACGGCGCCATGAACATCGCCCGGACCGACAAGGAAATCACGCTCGCGGACCGCGACCAGGTGGTGGAAAGCACGAAGGCCGTGCCCATTTCCCCCGACCGGGAAATCGTCCATGTCATTCCCCAGGATTTTATCTTGGACCGCCAAAGCGGCGTGCCCAACCCCGTCGGCATGGAGGCGACCCTCCTCGAAACCGACGTCCACATCGTCACCGCGAGCCAGAGCCACCTGAACAACGTGTGGAAGGCCATCGCCCGCGCCGGGTTCGACGTGGAAGAACCCATTTACGGTTTGCTGGCGGTGGGCGACGCCGTGGTCACGGCCGAGGAAAAAGGCTTGGGTTGTTTGTTGATCGACGTGGGCGGCCAGACGACGGGGCTCGCCGTCTACGCCGAGGGCAGCGTGCGGTTCACCAAGGAGTTGCCCATCGGCTCCGACGCCATCAGCCACGATTTGTCGCACGCGTTGCGCACCTCGCTCCTCCAGGCGCAAAAGGTGAAGGAAAAACACGGCGCCGCCAGCCGCCCCTTGGCCGAGGGCAATATCGACGAGGACATCGAATACACAAGCGTGGACGGCCGCACCCCGCGGCACATCAAGCGCTCCACCCTTTTCGATTACATCGCGCCGCGCGTGGAGGAAATCTTTACCCTGGTGTCCGAGGAATTGCAGCGCTCCAACTACGCCGACCACGTGGCCGGGGGCGGCGTGGTGTTGACGGGGGGCGGCGCCCAGTTGCAGGGCTTGTCGGCCGCCGTCGAGCAAATATTGGATTTGCCGGTGCGGCTGGGCCTGCCCCAAAACCTGACGGGCGCGCCGGAAATCCTGGCCAACCCGGGCTACGCCACCGCCCTGGGCGTCGTCACCTACCGACATTTGGGCGACTGGTCCCGCAGCCGACGGGCCGTGCGGCGCGTCGGGTTGGGCCAAAAACTGCGCGGTCTTGTGGAGGACCTCTTTTAAAATGGTGCAGATCAAGTTCAGCGAAGATTTTAACGAGCAACCGGCGCTCATCAAGGTCATCGGCCTGGGCGGGGCGGGGGGAAACGCCGTCAACCGCATGATCGAAAGCGGCCTCTCCCACGTCGAGTTCATCGCCGCCAACACCGACAGCCAGGCCCTCCGCCGGAACCGCGCGCCCGTGCGGCTCCAGTTGGGCGAACGCATCACCAAAGGCCTGGGCGTCGGCGGCAACCCGATTTTGGGCCGCCAAGCGACCGAGGAGAGCCGTGACCGCATCCGCGAGGTTTTGACCGGGGCGGACATGGTTTTCATCACGGCGGGCATGGGCGGGGGCACCGGCACGGGCTCGGCGCCCGTCGTCGCCCAGATCGCCCGGGAGTTGGACCCCAAACCCCTGGTGGTGGCCGTCGTCACGCGGCCCTTCGATTTCGAAGGCCAGGTCCGAAAAAACCAGGGCGACCAGGGCATCGAGGAACTGCGCCCGCATGTCGACACCATGCTGGCGATTCCCAACGACCGCCTTTTCGATATCATCGACGAATCGACCACCTCCCTCGAAGCGTTCCGCACGGCCGACAACGTGCTCCGCCAGGCGGTGCAAGCCATCACGGACGTCATCACGCGGCACGGGCTCATCAACGTGGATTTCGCCGACGTGCGCAGCATCATGTCCGGCGCGGGGGAGGCCCTGATGGGCATGGGGGAATCCCACGGCGAAGGGCGGGCCCTGAGCGCGGCCAAAATGGCGGTCCAGTCGCCGCTCCTGGAAAACCTCACGATCGACGGGGCCAAGGGCCTCCTGGTCAACATCAGCGGCAACAAATCGATCACGCTGTTTGAAGTGAAGACAGCCATGGATTTCATCAAGAACGCGGCCAGCGCGGACGCGCACGTGTTTTACGGCCAAGTATTCGACGACGCCCTGGAGGAACGCTTTTTGGTGACCGTCATCGCCACGGGATTTCCTCCGGCGCGGCGCGCTTCGGCGCGACGGACCGGCGCGCGCCCGACGGCCGCCCCCGAATCCGTCCGGGCCGTGGCGTTCCGGGCCCCCGCCGGGGACGCGCCTTTGCTGGACGACGATTTGCGCCGCCCCGCGTATTTGCGGCGCAAAGTGCGAAAACTGACCTGACAACGAGAGAAACCATGGACGCCCGACAAATCCTTCAAACGCTGCTCAAAGAAGTGGACGAACGCAAAGCCTCCGATCTGCACGTCGGACCGGGGTTCATCCCCATGCTCCGCCTGCACGGCGACCTCGAACCGTCGAAAATCGGACAACCCTTGACCGCGGAGGAAACGCGCAACCTCGCCTATTTCATCATGGGGGAAAAAGTGCGCGCGCGCTTCGAACAAAAAAACGAAGTGGACTTGGCGTTCTCCGTGTCCGGTGGCCCGCGTTTTCGCGTCAACATCTACACGCAGCGGGGCCTGGTCAACCTGGCCCTGCGGGCGATCCCGAGCCAAATCCCGACCATCCGGTCGCTGGGGCTGCCGTCGTCCGTCGAAAAGATGGCCGACAACCGCCGCGGCCTCATCCTGGTCAGCGGCACCACGGGATCCGGCAAGTCGACCACGCTCGCGGCCATCGTCGACCAGATCAACGTCACGCGCAAGGCCCACATCTTGACGATCGAGGACCCGATCGAATTCGTCCACAAGAACAAAAAATCCATCGTGAACCAGCGCGAACTCGGCCTCGACACCTCCAACTACGCCGACGCGTTGCGCTCGGCCATGCGGGAGGACCCGAACGTGATCCTGGTGGGCGAAATGCGGGATCTGGAAACCGTCTCCGCCGCCATCACCGCCGCTCAAACGGGCCACTTGGTGCTGTCGACCATCCACACGACCAACACCATCCAGATCATCAGCCGCATTTTGGACCTTTACCCGCCCCACCAGCAGGCCCAGGTGCGGCTGCAACTGGCCGAGACGTTGAAAGGCGCCATCGCACAACGCCTCCTGCCCTTGGCGGACGGCAGCGGCCGCGTCGCGGCCCAGGAAATAATGGTGGTGACACCCCACATTCAAAAGGCGATCGAGGAAAACAGTCTCATGGATGTTTACAACGCGATCCGCACCGGCAAATTTTACGGCATGCAAACCTTCAACCAGGCCATGGTGCTGCTCTACAACCAGGGAAAGATCAAGTTGGAGGAGGGTATGGCGGCCGCCTCCAACCCCGAGGAGTTCATGCTCGCCGTGCGCGGGATCGAGGCCGGGGCGAACACGCCCGGATTCGTTCCCGAGTGACGGGGGGGTGGCGCTGGCGGGACGGCTGGTCGGTTTTGACCGGCTGGGAGACCCGTTGGGGCGTGACCGCGCGGGTGACCGGCGCCGCGCGCGGGGACATGAGAGCGCCGGCCGATTTTGAACGCGCGTTGCGCGACGCCGGGCTCGCGCCCGCTCGGTGGGCGGGGGGACGGCAAACCCACGGGGTGCGCGTGGGCGTCGTGCGGCGGCCGACGGCACCGCGGGAACGGCCGGACACCGACGCCCTGTGGACGGATCGGCCGGGGGTGTCGTTGCGTGTGCTGACCGCGGACTGCGCCCCGGTGTTTCTTTTGGACGTCAAAGGCCGCCGCGCGGGCTTGATCCACGCCGGCCGCCGCGGCACGGCGGCGGGCATTTTGACGCGCGCGATCGAAACGGCGCGACAGCGGTGGGGACTCCGGCCGACGGACCTCCGCCTGGCCATCGGGCCGCACATCCGCGCCTGCTGTTACGAAGTGGGCGAGGAGGTCGCGCGGGATTTCGCCGCCGCGCCGGGGGCGGTGGTCCGGGCGCGCGACGGCCGCGCCCGGCTGGATTTGTCCCGCGCCCTGCGGCGCCAAGCGCGGCGGTTCGGGGTCCGGGCCGTGACGGTGGCCCCCTGGTGCACCGCCTGCGACCGGCGGTTTCATTCCCACCGGCGGGAAGCCACGGCGCGCCGGCAGGCCGCGATCTTGTGTCTGAACGAGGAAACGACATGACGAAGAAAAACAAACGCCTCGCGGCGCTGCGCCGCCAAGTGGACGGCCTGGACGACGGGCTGTTGAAAACCCTGATCCAACGGGCCCGCGTCGTCCAGAAAATCGGCCGCGTGAAAGCCGAACACGGACAGGACGTTGTCGCGGCGGGCCGCGAACGCGAGATCCTGGAACGCCTGACGACGGCGAACCCGGGGCCCCTGCCCAACGAGGCCGTTGAGGACATTTTCAACGCCATCATCGCCAACTGCCGTCTGTTGCAGAAGCGGATCCGCGTCTCCTATTTCGGCCCCGAAGCCACCTACACGCACCAGGCCGCCCTCAAGCATTTCGGCCGGGGCGCCGAGTTCTTGCCCGAGAAATCCATCGCCGACGTTTTCGACGACGTCGAAAGCGGCCGCGCCGATTACGGCGTGGTGCCGATTGAAAACTCCACGGAAGGCGTGGTCAACCACACCCTCGACATGTTCATGGAATCCGACCTGGTGATTTGTGCCGAACGCCAGGACCCCATCGCCCACTGTCTCATGACGGCCCCCGGTGGAAAAAAGATCAAGGCGATCCATTCGCACCCCCAGGCCCTGGCCCAGTGCCGCAAATGGTTGGAAAGCCATCTCGCCGGGGTGCCGGTCCACCCGGCGGCTTCGACGGCGGACGCCGCGGCCCAGGCGGCCCTCCACGAGGGCGTGGCCGCCGTGGCCAGCCCCCTGGCGGCCGAATTGTACCGCCTGACGATTCGCGCCCAGGCCATTCAAGACGTCAAGGAAAACCGCACGCGTTTTCTCGTCATCGGCAAGCGCCTGGCCGCGCCCTCGGGCTCCGGGCGGGACAAGACCTCGCTCCTCGTGTCCTTGAGGGACCGGGTCGGGGCCCTGCACGACCTGCTCGGCGTTTTCAAGGACGCCCGGCTGAATCTGACCAAAATCGAATCCCGGCCGACCAAACGGAAGGCGTGGCAATACGTTTTCTTCATTGATTGCCTGGGGCACATTTCCGATGAAAAGGTGCAGAAAGTGATGGAGAAACTGAAAGCCAACTGCCTCGTCGTCAAGCTTTTGGGCAGTTACCCCCGGGCGGACTACTGATGCCTGGGAAAATAATGGGTGAAAACGACCTCATCGCGCCCCGGCGGGAGATCGCCCAATTCACGCCCTACGTGCCCGGACGGGACATGGACACCGTCAAGAAGATGTACGGCTTGAAACGGGTGGTCAAACTCGCGTCCAACGAGAACGCGCTCGGCCCATCGCCCAAGGCCGTCGCGGCTCTCCGCGCCGCCGCCCGGCGGGTGAACCTCTACCCGGACGGTTTCAGCACGGAGCTTCGCCGCGCGCTCGCCGGTCACTTGAAAGTCAAACCCGCCCAGGTCACGGTGGGCGCGGGTTCCGATGAGCTCATTGAAATACTCGCCAAGGCCTACCTCACATCGGAAGACGACATCGTCGTGTCCGATCACGCGTTTATCCGCTACAAAATGGCGGGCGACTTGATGGGCAGCCGGGTCATCACCGTGCCGATGCGCGGCCTGACCCACGATCTGGAAGCCATGGCGGCGGCGGTGACGCCCCGGACCAAATTTGTGTTCATCGCCAACCCCAACAACCCGACGGGGACCCACAACTCCAAGACGGAACTGGAGGAGTTTTTGATCACCCTGCCCGCGCGGGTTGTGGCGGTGGTGGACGAGGCCTATTACGAGTTCGCCCGCGCCGCGGGCGACTACCCGAGCGCCCTCGATTTCTTCAAAGCCGGCCGCAATTTGGTCGTGCTGCGGACCTTTTCCAAGGCCTACGGTCTGGCCGGCGTTCGTTTGGGATACGGCGTCGGCCCGGAATCGCTCATTGAAACCCTGGAACGGGTCCGGCCGCCTTTCAACATCTCCATCCCGGCCCAGGCCGCCGGGGTTGCCGCCCTGTCGGACACCGCCCACCTGAAACGGAGCGTCGCGCTGGTCGCCCGGGAAAAGGCCAAGGTCCAAAAGGCCCTTGAAAAAATGGGATTCCCCTGCGTGCCGTCCACCACCAATTTTTTACTCGTTCGGGTGTCGCCCCGCCGCGGCGCGGCGGTCTTTGAGGCCCTGCTGCGCAAGGGCGTCATCGTCCGCGCCATGGACGAATACGGCTTTCCCGAACACATCCGCGTCACCATCGGCCGCCCCGAGGAGAATCGTTTGTTCCTGTCGGCCCTTAATCAAGTCAAGTGAGGAAGCTTCCATGATCGTCACGCTCAAAAGCGGCGCCACCAAAAAACAGGTCAAAGAAGTCATCGACCGCATTAAAATATTGGGATTCACGCCGCAAATTTCCCAGGGCGCCGAACGCCTCGTCATCGGGGTGATCGGCGAGGGCAACAAGGCCATCGCCCACAAAGACCTGTTCCAATCCATGGAACAGGTGGAGGTGGTGACCCCGATCTCGAAGCCCTACAAGACCGTCAGCCGGGTGTTCAAGAAAACCGACACCGTCATTTCCGTCGGCAACGTCAAGATCGGCGGCAAAGAAGTCGTCATCATGGCCGGGCCCTGTTCGGTGGACACCAAAGAGAACCTGATGGCCACGGCCAAGGAATTGAAAAAAGCCGGTGTCCAGATCCTGCGGGGCGGGGCGTTCAAGCCGCGCACCTCGCCCTACGCTTTCCAGGGACTCGGGGAAGAAGCGCTCAAAATGTTGGTTGAAGCGCGCAAGGCCACGGGCTTGCCCGTCATCACCGAAGTCATGGACACCCGCCAGGTGGAACTGATTGAGGCGTACGCCGACATTATTCAAATCGGCGCCCGGAACGCCCAGAACTACGACTTGCTCCGCGAAGTGGGCCGCACGCGCAAGCCCGTCATGCTCAAGCGCGGCATGGCCACCACGATCGAGGAATGGCTCATGGCCGCCGAATACATCGTCGCGAAAGGCAACGCCAACGTCATGCTTTGCGAACGCGGCATTCGAACCTTTGAAACCGCCACACGGTTCACGTTGGATTTGAACGCGGTGCCGGTGCTGAAACACCTCTCCCACCTGCCGGTCATCGTGGACCCGTCGCACGGCGTGGGCGTCCGTGATTTCATCGTGCCCATGGCGAAAGCCGCCATCGCGGCGGGGGCCGACGGGGTCATCATCGAGTGCCACCCGAACCCGGCCACGGCGCTCTCGGACGGCCATCAAGCGCTCCTGCCCTCCCAACTGCACGACATCGCCAAGGAACTGCGCAAGGTCGCCGAGGCGGTCGGGCGCACCCTTTAGACGTTCCATGCGGCGCGCCGTCATCGCGGGGGTCGGCCTCATGGGCGGTTCGCTCGGCTTGGCCCTGCGCCGCCGGGGTTGGCGCGTCGTCGGCCTGGGCCGCGACGCCGCGCGGTTGGCGAAGGCCCGCCGCCGGGGAGCCGTCGACCAAACCACCACCGATCCGGCCCGGGCGCTGCCCGGCGCCGACGTGCTCGTGCTCTGCGCGCCCGTGGACCAATTGGCCGACCAGGCCCGGCGTCTGCGGCCCTTCGTCGAAAACAAAACCCTCGTCATGGACGTGGGGAGCGTCAAGGGCGCGGTCCTCCGCGCGTTGGCGCCTCTGTTCCCGCCCGGCGGGCCGGTGTTCGTGGGGGCGCACCCCATGACGGGATCCGAGAAAACCGGGGTGGAAAACGCCCGGGCCGATCTTTACCGGGGCGCGCCTTGCGTGGTGACGCCCGCCCCCGGAACCCCGGTCCGGGTCACGGCCCGGGCCGAAAAATTTTGGCGGGAACTCGGCGCGCGGGTGGTGCGCCTGACCCCCGACGCCCACGACCGCGCCGTCGCCGTGGTGAGCCATTTGCCCCACCTGATCGCGGACGCCCTCATGCTGACGGCGGGCGACGCGGGCGCGGGACCGCTTTTCCGTCTGGCGGCGGGCAGTTTCCGCGACGCCACCCGCGTGGCGGGCGCCGACCCCGCCCTCTGGCGGGCGATTTTCACCCAGAACGACGCCGCGCTGCGCCGCGCGCTGGACGTCTTCGAAGGCGCCCTGGGCCGCCTCGCCAAGGGTTGGCCCCTGCCGGCGCTGCGCCGGGCGCGGGCGCTCAACGATCGATTTCGAAAGGACCGACCATGACCACGTCCATGTTAAGCCGCGTGGTGGTGCCGGGCGGCGCCCTGCGGGGCGAACTCCGACCGCCCCCGGACAAATCCATCACCCACCGCGCGGTGTTCCTCTCGGCCCTGGCCCAGGGAACGTCCCGCATCACCCACCCGCTCGCCGCCGACGACTGCGAACGGTCGGCCGAGGCTTTCCGCGCCCTCGGCATCAGCATTGAATCCGACGCCCGGGGGCAATGGGTGGTCGTGGGCCACGGTCTGTACGGACTGCGCGAACCCGCCGCGGATCACATTTATTGCGGGAACTCCGGAACCACAATGCGCCTGATCACGGGGGTCCTCGCCGGCCAGCCGTTCGCGACGAAACTCATGGGCGACAAAAGTTTGTCGGGCCGCCCCATGGGCCGCGTGGTGGAACCGCTCCAACAAATGGGGGCCGAGATCGCGGCGCGGGACGGCAAGTTCGCGCCGCTGCGGGTGCACGGCCGACGGCCCCTGCGGGCGATTCATTGGAAGAGCCCCGTGCCCAGCGCCCAGGTGAAATCTTCCGTTCTGCTCGCGGGCCTCTACGCCGACGGGACCACCACCGTGGAAGAGCCCCAGCGATCCCGCGACCATTCGGAACGGATGCTGGCCGCGGCCGGCGTAAAACTCACGATCGACGAACGCGGCGTGTCCATCGGGGGGGGGCAATCGTTGAAACCCCGGGATTGGGTCGTACCCTCCGACATTTCAAGCGCGGCGTTTTTCTTGGTCGCCGCCTCCATCGCTCCGGGTTCCGAACTCATGCTGCGCAACGTCAACACCAACCCCACCCGGGACGGGGTGTTGGAAGTGCTGTCGCGCATGGGGGCGAACATCAAGCGGGAAAACGAAACCGTGATCGGGGGCGAACCCGTGACCGACCTGTTGGTCCGCTCCGCGCCGTTGCGGGCGGCTTCTTTCGGTGGGGACATCGTGCCCCGGTTGGTGGATGAGATTCCCGTCTTGGCGCTGGCAGCCACCCAGGCCGAGGGCGTGACGGAAATTCGGGGCGCCCAGGAATTGCGGGTCAAAGAGTCCGATCGCTTGGCGCAAATCGCGAAAGGTTTATCGGCCCTTGGGGCCCAGGTGCAGGAACTGCCGGACGGCCTGCGCATCGAGGGGCCCACGCCCCTGGTCGGGGCGACCCTCGACGCGGCGGGCGACCACCGGTTGTCCATGACCTACGCCGTCGCGGGCCTCGTCGCGCGCGGCGAAACCCGCATCCAGGACGCCGAATGCGTCGATATTTCGTTCCCGACGTTTTGGACGGATTTCGAGCGGGTGCGCGTCCAAACCCAGGGATGAAACGGCCGCTGACCATCGCGGTGGACGGCCCCGCCGGGGCGGGGAAATCCTCGGCGGCCCGGGGCCTGGCGGGCGCGCTTCGCTACCGACATATCGACACCGGCGCCATGTACCGGGCGGCGGCGTGGGGGGCTTGGCGGGCCGGCCTGCCCCTGGACGACGCGGTGTCCCTGTTGCGCGGGGTGCGCGCCCAAAAGTACGCGTTCAAGGAAACGAAAGACGGGGTCCGGGTCTTTTTAAACGGGGAGGACGTGACTTCCCATCTGCGATCCCCGGAGGCCGGGCAAGCGGCGAGTCGGCTCTCGACCCACCCCGCGGTGCGGCGGGTGCTCGTGGACCGTCAACGGCGGCTGGCCCGGGGCGGCGGCGTGGTGATGGAAGGCCGCGACATCGGCACCGTGGTCCTCCCCCGGGCCGACGTGAAATTCTTTCTCGACGCGACCCCCGAGGAGCGGGGCCGCCGACGTTGGAAGGAGCTCCGGGCGAAAGGCCAACGGGCGTCCTTGCGTAAAATCATCGAGGACATTCGCGCGCGCGACCACCGCGACCGCACCCGCGCCGCCTCCCCGCTGAGGGCGGCCGACGACGCCGTGGTCATCGACACCACGGGGTTCTCCCTCCCGGAAGTGCAAAAGGTCCTGCGGGCGTGGGTCCGACGGAAAACGCGATGACCCCCCTGCCCGAAGGACCCACGTCCACGCCGCTGGGCCGGGTGTTTTATTGGATCGGCAAGACCGGCTCCAACCTGTTGTTCACGCTGTTTTCCCGGGTTCGCGTGCGGGGGCGCGAAAACGTGCCCCGCGCGGGCGCCCTGATCATCGCGCCCAATCACGCCTCCTTCGCCGACCCCCCCTTGGTGGGTTCCCAACTGCCGCGGACGCTTTTTTATATGGGGAAAGAGGAGCTGTTCCGAATCCCCGTTTTCGGCTGGATCCTCCGCCAGGTGAACGCCTTTCCCATCCGCCGCAAGGAAGGCGATATCGCCGCCATCAAGGCCGCCGAACGGATCTTGAACGCGGGGGGAGCGCTGATCGTGTTCCCCGAGGGCCGCCGCCAGCGGACCGGCCAATTGGCCCCCCCGAAACGCGGGGTGGGGTTGCTCGCCGTCCGAACCGGTGTGCCGGTCCTGCCCGTTTACGTTCACAACGCGCACCGGATTCTTCGACTGGCGCGAATCACCCTTGTTTTCGGCCGACCGATATCGCCGGACGTCGGCGAGACGGCGGAGGTTTTCTCACAACGCGTCATGGACGCGATACGACAATTGAAGGAGACGCACTTTGGAACCCCATCTTAAATCCCTGCTGCACACCCTGGTGGCCACGGCGATGTATCTGCTCCTGTTTTTGATTGTGTTGCCGCCCTTGATGGAATTGTTGGAGCGGCCGTTGGGACGGGTCCTCTACGGGGCGCTGGTCGCCGGCGGGGTGGCCTTCGGTTTCCGCCTGCGCGCCCTGGTCAAAAAACTGTGAAACCCGACCCCCGTCCGCTCGCCCTCCGGTTTCAACGGACGGTGGCGGACGCGGTTTTGTCCTTGGTCAACGGCTTCTTTGATCGGTACACCGGAGGGCGACGGCGGCCCGCGTTTTTCGACGTGGCCGCCACCGTTCCGCCGCTCAAGGCCCTCACCGATCGTTGGCGGGACATCCAAGCGGAAGTCGACGCCTTGCTGGCGGACGGCGCGCAGTTCCCCCGTTATCACGAACTCGACCCCCACATCGCCCGCATCTCCCAAAACGACGATCCGTCCAAAAGCTGGCGGGTCTTCCTCCTGTACGCCATGGGGGAAATTCCCGAAGACGCGCGCCGTCGCGCGCCGCGGACCCTGGGCCTTCTTGAGGGGCTCCCCGGTCTTTACCAGGCTTTTTTTTCCGTGTTGGCGCCGGGCACCTCCGTGCCCGCGCACGAGGGGCCCTATCGCGGCTATCTTCGCTACCACCTTGGGTTGCGCGTGCCCAAAGACAACCCGCCCTTTATTCGTGTTTTGGATCGAAACCATGTATGGAAGGAAGGCGAAGACGTGCTGTTCGACGATTCCTGGGACCACGAGGTGGTCAATTCGTCCAAGGAAAGACGCGTGGTTTTGATTGTGGATGTGTTGCGGCCGTTGCCCGCGTTCCCCGCCGCCGTGAACCGCTGGTTCGTCCGGCGGGTGATCCACCCGCTCTACGCCCGGCAACTGATCCGAAATTTACGCTGAGACCGTTCTTTCCCGGACCCGCGCCCACACGCCGTCCCGCGGGCGCAGACTGACCAAGGCTTCCGGGCGCGCGGTCCCCGTCCCCGCGGGTTCCCAGTCGAAGCGCCGGACGTAATGGTGGAGCAGGTTCGTCATTTCCATCATGGCGAACCCTTCCCCCAAGCAAGACCGCGGGCCGGCCCCGAAAGGCAGGAAGGCGTAGGGGGACGGAGCGTCCGAACCGCCGGGCAAAAACCGTTCCGGGCGGAATTCCATCGGGTCGCGGAAATGCGCCGGATCCCAATTGAGCACATGCGGAAAGATGACCACGTGCGCGCCCGCCGGGACGACCGCGCCGGAGGGCAGTCGGTCGGTCTCTTGGGCGCGCCGCCCCAAACACCAGACGGGCGGCCTGAGCCGCATGCCTTCCAACAAACACGCTTCCGCGTAAAGGGGGGGTGTTTCCGAAGCGCGGGATTCGTCGACCAATCGCCGCCAGGCGGCGGGATGACGGAACAGCAAATCAAACGTCCAGCCCATCGCCCCTCCGGTCGTTTCGTGCCCGGCCCCGAGAAAAGTGATGATTTCATCACGAAGGAGTTTTCGGTCCAAGGAACGCCCCGCGTCGTCCCGGGCGGTCAACAACGCGTCCAAAAAATCCGACCGCGCGGCGCCCCGTTCGGCGCAGGTCAAAACATGTTCCCCCTCGGCGACGATGCGGGCCGTGGCCCGGCGAAAGGCCGAGCGCCGACGCCAGCGGTTCCATCCGGGCCAAAAGCTGAAAGCCCCGCCCGCCAGATACCGTTGACCGTCCAGGTAAGCGTCGGCGATGGACGGGGCCCGGTCGAAAAGATCCATTCCGAAAAGCGCGCGCCCCACCACACCGATGGCGATGCGGGCCGTTTCCCGGCTGACGTCCAGGGGACCGCGCGCGGGTCCGTCGTGAATCACCCGTTCGGACTCGACCCGCACTAAACCGGGAAGGTCCGACCATTTGGAACGTTGGAAGAGGGAGCCCAGTCGGCGGCGTTGTTGATCGTGATGAACCCCGTTGCTCGTGACGAGGCCCTGGCCCAGGGTGTCCCGGGTGAACTCAAAATTGCCGCCCTTGTGGTAATTGGGTTGTCGGGTGGCCAAGACGTGCTGGATATCGCGGGGATCGCTCAAGGCCAAAACGGGGCGCCGGCCGGGCAACCGATACACCGGGCCGCGTTCACGCCGCCACGCGGCCAGGGTGACCAAGGGATCCCGCCGCAGGGACGGCCAGTCCCGCAGGGCGCGGCCCCAGGTGACGCGCGGAACGGCTCGATCAAGAACGGACGGGGGCATGGGTCCAGTGTAGAATTCAACCCCGGCACCGTCAATGACGCCGGTCCTATATGTTAAACTTCCCCTTATGTCCGGCGGACGTCGTTTCCTCCTGGTGTACCCCCGGTTTGAGCCCACCATGTGGGGTCTGCAATACACCCTGCCGTTGATCGGGAAAAAATCCCTGCTGCCCCCTCTGGGCTTGATGACCGTGGCGGCTTTGACCCCGCCGGAATACGAGCTGCGGCTGGTGGACATGAACGTCCGCCCGTTGACCGATGCGGATTTGGATTGGGCCGACGCGGTTCTCTTTTCGGCTATGCTGCCGCAACGGGAAGCGCTTTTCGCGGCGGCGGCGCGGGCCAAGGCCCGGGGCAAATACATTGTATTTGGCGGGCCCTTCCCCACCTCCTGCGCCGAGGACTGCCGTGATCACGCGGACACTTTGGTCATTAATGAGGCGGAGCTCACCTGGCCGCGATTTTTGGCGGATTGGGCGGCCGGCCGCCCCCAACCGACCTACGCGTCGGAAGAAAAGGCCGACATGACGAAATCCCCCGCGCCGCGTTTGGATCTGGTGGACCTCGCCGCCTACACCTCGGTCCCGCTCCAGTTTTCGCGGGGGTGCCCCTTCCAATGCGAATTTTGCGACATCATCGTCATGCTGGGCCGTGTGCCGCGGCTGAAAAACATCGATCAGTTTTTAAGCGAACTCCAATCCGTATACGATCGAGGCTACCGGGGCCAAGTCAGCGTGGTCGATGACAACCTCATCGGCAACGGCCGGGAGGCGCGCCGGCTTTTGGAGGCGCTGCGGGTGTGGAACGAATCCCACGGGAACCCCTTTTATTATTTTTGCCAGGCTTCCACGAACTTGGCGGATGACCCCGCGCTTTTGAAAGCCCTGGTGGACGCGCGGTTTGTTTTGGTTTTCGTGGGCATCGAGACCCCTTCGCTCGAAAGCCTGCGAGAGACGAAAAAATTCCAGAACACCCGGGGGTCCCTCTTGGACCGTGTTCAAAC
>Ga0268298_10001885_pt1 | contig 23779 bp, 30 predicted proteins | sample WWTPWeurt_MetaG_FD_194462 | JGI IMG/M metagenome (GOLD analysis project Ga0268298, IMG submission 194462) | Activated sludge microbial communities from WWTP in Nijmegen, Gelderland, Netherland - WWTP Weurt | ecosystem: Engineered > WWTP > Aerobic digester > Activated sludge | place...
CGTGTACGTCGCGCCCCCGATCAACATCGCGGACGACCTGCTCGATCGCCTGCTCTCGGTGGTCGACGAGAGCGTGCGAAGGTCGCTCTGAGGCGGCCCGCGTCGGCGACGGGCGCTCGCGAGACCCCTCCGATCACAGCCATTTTCATTCGAACCCAAGAAAACACGGACCGCTCCGTAAGGAATCGACGCGCCTCCCGTTGCGCCGCGGAGCGCGGCATATCGGTGCGCCGGGGTTCATTGCCTGGCTCACCGCGAGTAAGCTCCCGCGCTCGAAGGTGGCCAACATGCGACGACGCTACGCGGTGACTCTTGGGCTCGTGGGGACGCTGCTGCTCGGCTCGCTCGGGTGCAGCCCGACGACGACCTACGTGAAGTCGGACACGGCGCTCGGCCGCGTCGTCGTCTATCGAAACGGCGTCGCCTATTTCGAGCGCACCGCGCACGTCGAGGACGACACGCTCCACATCGCGGTGCCCGGCGACAAGATCGACGACTTCCTGAAGTCGCTCACCGTCGTGGACGCGCGCACGGGCGAGCCCACGCCTGTCTCGTACCCCACGGCGCGCGTGTACGGCGATCAGCTCGCGCAGATGGAGATCAAGCTCGGAGGACCGGCCCCGCACGACGTGAAGCTCACGTACGTGACGGAGGCCCCCTCGTGGAAGTCGAGCTACCGCATCGTCCTCGACGACAAGGGCAAGGTCACCCTGCAAGCGTGGGCGATCATCGACAACACCTCCGGCGAAGACTGGAAGAGCGTGAAGCTCGGCGTCGGGTCCAGCTCGGCGCTCTCGTTCCGCTTCGATCTCCAGTCCGTGCGCATGGTCCAGCGCGACACGCTCCAGTCCGACAGCCTCTTCGCGATGGCGCCTCCCACCGGCGGAGCGACGTACGGCGGCGAGGGCGGACAGCGCGTCTTCGGCGAGCTGAGCGACGCCAGCTTGCAGCAGGCGCAGGCCGTCTCGTCGAACGCGGACTTCGAAAAGAAGGCCATGGACAAGGCGCCGCAGGCGGCCCCGCCAGCGCAGGTGCGCGTGCAGGCGCAGGAGGTCGTCGTCGTCAGCGAGTCCTCGCGGGCCCCCGGCGCGAAGCGCAGCGCGACGGCCACGCGGTCAGCCCCCGCGCCTGTCGCACCAGCCAGCCCAGGCTACGGAGGGTTGGGCAGCGTCGGTGGTGGTCGTGCAGCGGGAGCGGCTCCGGCACAGGCCCAGTACGCGCCGCCTCCGCCGCCCGCGCCCAAGCCCTATCCGCAGGCTCCCGGCGGTGTCCTCAACAACCAATCGGCCAACGTCCCCATGCCGCAACAGCCTGCGGATCCAGGCGTGGCGCAGCTCGACGCGCTCGCGAGCCGCCTCCGGACATTGCCGTCCACGATCGTCGTCGAGGGCTATGCGGGCGACGCCGACGGCGACAAATTCGCAGCCTCCCTCGATCGCGCCAACAAGATGCGCGACGAGCTCGTGCGTCGCGGCATCGCAGCGAACCGCGTCGTCGCCGTCGGCAACGGCCTCAAGGCGGGGCGCGGCGCGGGCGTTCGCGTGGTCGAGGCGGAGGACAAGAAAGACACGAGCAAGAGCGGCCCTGCGGGGACACCTTCGCCCGAGTCGCTCCAGCCCATCGGCGCCTCCCACTTCGACTCGGGCCTCCCCATGACCGTGCCTCGCGGCGGCTCGGCGATGGTGAGCGTCCTCAAGACGCAGACCGACGGCGAGGTCGTCTACTACTACGACCCCGACGGACAGCGCGGGAACGCGCAGTACCCCTTCCGCGCCGTTCGCCTACAAAACCCGACCGATTCGGTGCTCGAGAGCGGCCCCGTGACGGTGTTCGGGGAGGGTCGCTTCATCGGCGAGGGCCTGTGCGAGCCCATCCCTGCGAAGAGCACCGCGTTCATCCCGTTCGCGCTCGACAGGCAGATCGTGGTCGAGCGAAGCGGCGGAGAGCGCGACGAGATCTCCAAGATCCTCGCGGTGCAGCGCGGCGTCTTCTCGACGGAGGTGCAGCACATCCGCCAGACGAAGATCCTCTTGCGGAGCCGCATGGGCGAGGCCGCGAGCGTGTACATGCGGCACATCATCCCGGAGGGCTACAAGCTCGTGAAGAGCCCCAAGTCCGACGAGCGCCTCGGCGGCGCGCCGCTCTTCAAGATCGACGTCCCTGCGAACGGCACGGTCGAGGTGATCCTCGAGGTAGCGACCCCGATCTTCCGATCCACCGACATCCGCAGCACCGTCGGCATGGAGATGGTGCGCGCGTACCTCTCGTCGGGCGCGCACGCCAACGGCCCTCTCCGCGCGCGCTTCGACGAGCTCGTGAAGCTGCAAGAGGACATCGGCAACATCGAGCAGAAGATCACGACGACGAAGGAGGCGATCGAAGAGTATCGCCGCCGCATGGACGAGCTCCACGCGCAGATCCTCACGCTCAAGATCGTCAAGACAGCGGGCCCGCTCATGAAGAGCCTCGAGCAGAAGCTGGACGAGGTGAGCGACCGCTTGCAGAAGGCGACCGTCGAGCTCGTCGGCTACCAGGAGAAGCTCATGGTCACGCGGATCAAGCTTCAGGACGGCGTCACCGAGCTCTCGATCGACAACGACAAAGTCACGGACGCCGCGGCCAAGACGCTCTAGTTTTCGCGTCCAACGCAGCGCTTTCGACGACGACAAAGTCACGGACGCCGCGGCCAAAACGCTCTAGCCCTCGCGTCCAACGCAGCTCTTGCATCCATGTGCGAACCGGATGCGGGGTGCGGTTGCTCGCGACTCGGAGCCGCGGTAAGAGCGGGGCCTCCAAGGAAGGTGACCCCCATGGCCCGTGAACCCAAGAACTTCGACCATCTGCTCGGCGGCAATGCAAAGGGTCTGAGCGACACCCAGCTCAAGGCTCACTTCACGCTCTACCAAGGCTACGTGAAGAAGCTGAACGAGATCCGCGAGAAGCTCGGCACCGCGGACCGCAGCGCGCCCAACTACTCGTTCAACGACTACAGCGAGCTCCGCCGCCGCGAGCCCGTCGCCTACAACGGCACGGTGCTCCACGAGATGTACTTCGAGAACATCGGCAACGGCTCGACGCAGCCGGACGAGCACGCCAAGAAGCTCATCACCGCGAGCTTCGGCAGCGTCGACGCGTGGATCGCGGACGCGAAGGCCTGCCTCATGAGCGCGCACGGCTGGCTCGTCGTGCAGTTCGATTACGAGGACGGCAAGCTCTACAACAACCTCGTGCAGTCCGAGCACCACACGGGCCTCTTCGCGAACGTGCACGCGATGATCGCGCTCGACGCGTGGGAGCACGCGTACTTCTTCGATTACCAGGCGGGCAAGGCCAAGTACGTCGAGGCGATCCTCTCGGGCCTCAACTGGGACGTGCTCAACCAGCGGTTCGCGCGCGTCGGCGGCGCCAAGGCCGGCTGATCTTTTCTCTGTGACAAGGGCGGACGATGCCCACCCCTGGCCGGTGCTCCCGCTTCGCGGTCCGCGCCGGCCGCCCCTCCCAAGTCGCTCGGCGCTTCGCGTTCGCGACGGGAGGGGCCGCTCCCGTCGTTGGCGGGGCTTGTTTTCAAGCCTGAAATGAACGAAGCCCCATCGCGCCGAGAAGGCGGACGGGGCTTGTTTGCGAGCCTGTAATGAACGAAGCCCCATCGCGCCGAGAAGGCGGACGGGGCTTGTTCTTCTCGACCGAGCGATCGATCGAGGGCCGCTGTTACTCGGCCTTCTCTTCGCCCTTCGGGGCCTCTTCGACCTTGGCGTCGACGACCTCGCCGGCCGCTGCCTCGGGCGCAGCCGCCTCAGGCGCAGCCGCCTCGGCCTCGGGCTCCTCGGCCGCGGGGGCCGCCGCGCGGACCTTGTCGGTCACGGCCGGAGCGTCGACGAGCTCGATCATCGCGAGCGGGGCGCCGTCGCCGCGGCGCGGGCCGAGCTTCACGATGCGCGTGTACCCGCCCGCGCGCTCCTCGAAGCGCTTGGTCAGGTTGGTCATCACCTTCTCGACGATGTCGATCTTGTCGCCCGACGCGCCGACGCCGAAGCGCGGGACGTAGGCCGACACGAGCCGCTCGGCGTGCAGGCGCTTGGCCTTGTCGGCGGGGGAGAGCTCGGACTGCGGCGTGTACGCCACCTTGCCGAGGCGCTTCGCCTTCGAGATGAGGCGCTCCGCGACGCGGCGGAGCTCCTTGGCCTTGGCGTCCGTCGTCTCGATCCGCTCGTGCGTGATCAGGTTCGCCGTCAGGTTCCTGAGCATGGCGCGGCGGCTCGACGTGTCCCGGCCGAACTGCCTGCCTGCATTCTTGTGACGCATGATGTGACTCCTCTGCTCCTCTTGCGATCCGAAGCGCTACGCCTGCGCCTGCTGCGCCTTCCAGCGCTCGAGGAGCTGCGGCCAGTTGTTGATCTTCATGCCGAGACTGAGCCCCATGTTCGCGAGGATCTCTTTGATCTCCTTGAGGCTCTTGCGGCCGAAATTCTTGGTCTTGAGCATGTCCTGCTCCGTGCGCTGCACCAGCTCGCCGATGAGCGTGATGTTCGCGTTCTGGAGGCAGTTCGCCGAGCGGACGCTCAGCTCGAGCTCCTCGACCGAGCGGAACAGGTTCTCGTTGAGCGGCTCGTCCTCGCCGACGACGGGCTGGTAGCTCGTCTCCTCGGTCTCTTCGAAGTTGATCCAGATCGAGAGCTGCTCCTTGAGGATCTTCGCGGCGAAGGCGACCGCGTCCGAGGGCGCGACCGAGCCGTTCGTCCAGACCTCGAGCGTGAGCTTGTCGTAGTCCGTGACCTGACCGACACGCGCGTTCTGAACGGTGTAGTTCACCTTCCGGATGGGCGAGAAGAGCGCGTCGATCGGGATGGTGCCGATCGCCATCGTCGGCGTCTTGTTGCGCTCGGCGGGCACGTAGCCGCGGCCGACGTTGACCGTCAGCTCCATCGAGAGCGGGCCCTTCTTGTCGAGCACGGCGATGAGGTGATCGCCGTTCAGCACCGCGAGGCCCTCGCTCACCTGGATGTCGCGAGCGTAGACGGGGCCGGGGCCCTCTTTCTCGATACGGGCAGTGTACGTGCGCGCGGTCTCGGCCTTGAACACCACCTCTTTGAGGTTGAGGATGATGTCGCTCACGTCCTCGACGACGTCGGGGACGGTCGTGAACTCGTGGAGCGCGCCCTCGATGCGGACGGCGGTGATCGCGGCGCCCTGGAGGGAGGAGAGCAGAACGCGCCGGAGCGAGTTGCCGATGGTGATGCCGAAGCCGCGCTCGAGCGGCTCGCAGGTGAACTTGGCGTAGTATTGAGTCGAGGACTCCGTGTCGACCTGGATCCCCTTGGGCCGGATCAGATCGCGCCAGTTCCGCGCCAGCATCGAGAGAGTGCCGGTCCCTTGAGATGTAATTCCGTCGAATTCCATTGGCTTGCTCGTCCTGCGCGGGAGTCCCACGGTGCCGGCCGCACTCGACCGTCATCGCCGCTCCCTGCCCGCTTTTGAAGGTTACGTACCGCAGACAGACACGCCCCCGAACGCACGGAGCGCCCGGGGGCTGTGGGAAATCGAAGCTCTGCTCAGCGCGAGTAGTACTCGACGATGAGCTGCTCGCGAATCTCGGGCTCGTTGAGATCCTCGCGGACAGGGCCGGTCTTCACGGTCCCGGTGAAGTTCGGGCGATCGATCTCGAGCCACGAGGCCACAGGACGCTTCTCGGCGCCCGCGATCGCGGCGAGGACGAACTTGAACTTCCGCGCGTTCTCCGTGAGCTCGATCTTGTCGCCGAGGCGAACGATGTAGCTCGGGATGTCGAGGCGCTTCCCGTTGATCTTCACGTGGCCGTGCATCACGAGCTGGCGCGACTCGGAGCGCGAGGCGGCGAAGCCCATGCGGTACACGGCGCTGTCGAGGCGGCGCTCGAGGAGCGCGAGCATCTCTTCACCCGTGCGGCCCTTGCGGCGCGAGGCCTCCTGGAAGTAGCCGCGGAACTGACGCTCCAGCACGCCGTAGACGCGCCGGACCTTTTGCTTCTCGCGGAGGCGAACGGCGTACTCGCTGAGCTTGATGCGACCCTGACCGTGCTGCCCCGGGGGATACGGGCGACGCGTCTGGGCGCACTTCTCGGAGTAGCAGCGCTCACCTTTGAGGTAGAGCTTCGTGCCCTCGCGGCGGCAGAGCTTGCAAACGGGACCGATGTAACGAGCCATGGTGACTTCCTCGAACCTTCGAATCGAGCAGGGACGCTGTTTGCTCTACACGCGGCGGCGCTTGGGCGGACGGCACCCGTTGTGGGGAATGGGCGTCACGTCACGGATGAGAGTGACCTTGAACCCGGCGGTCTGGAGGGCGCGGAGGGCGCTCTCACGACCGGCCCCGGGGCCCTTCACGAAGACCGCCACAGACCGCATCCCGTGCTCCTGGGCGCGGCGGGCGGCCTCTTCGGCGGCGAGCTGAGCGGCGAAGGGCGTCGACTTGCGCGACCCCTTGAAGCCGCGGGCTCCTGCGCTCGACCACGCGACGGCATTGCCGTTCACGTCGGTGATCGTGACGATGGTGTTGTTGAAGGTCGATTGAATGTGCGCGATCCCTGCCGCGACGTTCTTCTTGACCTTCTTCTTCTGCTTGACCTTGCTGGTCTTCGCCTGAGCCATGATCTTACCGTTTCGCCTTTACGCCGCTTCCGACGACACTTGAGCCGAAAACCTACTTCGCCGCGGGCGCCGGACGCCGCTGCAGCATGCCCTTGCGCGGGCCCTTGCGGGTGCGCGAGTTGGTGTGCGTCCGCTGGCCGTGGACGGGGAGCCCTTTGCGGTGACGGAGGCCGCGGTAGCAGCCGAGATCCATCAGACGCTTGATGTTGAGCTGCACCTCGCGGCGCAGGTCGCCCTCGACCTTGTAGTCGGCGTCGAGGATGTCGCGGATCGTCTTGATCTCCGCGTCCGAAAGCTCTTCTACCCGCTTGCTCTCGGGGATGTTCGCCTTCTTGCAAATCTGCTTCGCGAGCGTCTTGCCGATGCCATAAAGGTAGGGCAGCGCGAACGCGAGGTGCTTTCGGCGGGGGAGGTCGACACCAGCAATACGAGCCATCGATCGTTACTCCGGGGCCCCAATTGGCCCTCTCAACATCCAGCTGGACGGGGCCGTGCCCATCCTGCGAACAGACCTAGTTCCCTTGACGCTGCTTGTGACGGGGGTTCGAGCAGATGACCCGAACGACGCCCCGGCGCAGGACGACCTTGCACTTGTCGCAAATCTTCTTGACGCTCGGACGGACCTTCATCGAACTGACTCCATCAAAAGCCCGCGGTCAGTGCCGCGGTGTCGGGCGGGACAGCCACGATGACTGTCCGACTCCCGGGGAAAACGAAGCTCACTTGTGCCGGTAGGTGATTCGGCCCCTCGAAGGATCGTAGGGCGACACCTCGACCGTCACTCGGTCGCCGGGCAGGATCTTGATGTAGTACTGGCGCATGCGACCGCTGATGGTCGCGAGCACACCAAGCCCGTTGTCCGCCTTCACGCGGAACATGGCGTTCGGGAGCGCCTCCTGCACGACGCCGTCGAACTCGAGCTTGTCGCCCTTGGGCTCCTTGGGAGCCTTCGCGGCGTGGGACTTCGATCTCGCCATTTGTTATCGGGCCTGCGGTTCGAGGGCCGCGAAGACCCTGGTGGTGACCTCGTCCGGCTTGCCGACACCGTCGACGCGCTGGAGGAGGCCAGTGTTCTGGTAGAAGGGGAGGAGGGCCGCCGTCAGCGCGTCGTACGCGTCGAGACGCTTCTTGACGGCCTCCGGCTGGTCGTCCGCCCGATGCTCCAGCTCACTCGCCGGGGTATCGGGGGGGGGCGGATTATAAAGAAGGTGATAAATCTGTCCAGACCGTTTGTCGGTTCTTCGGTGGATCGTGCGTTCTTCGATCATCGACCGGGGCACGTCGAGCTGGATCACTCGGTCGATCTTGCGGTTTCGGCGCTCGAGGAGCGAGGCGAGGGCCTCGGCCTGGGGGACCGTCCGCGGGAAACCGTCGAGGAGGAAACCAGAAGCGGCGTCGCTCTCGTCGATCCGCTTGTCGATGAGCTCGATCACGACCTCGTCGGGGACGAGCCCGCCCGCATCCATGATCGCGAGGATCTTCGGATCGAGGGTGCGCGCCTTCTTGCCGGCGCGGAGCATGTCGCCCGTCGAGATCTGAGGCACGGAGAAGCGCTTGCAAAGGACCTGGGCCTGCGTGCCCTTTCCGGATCCTGGTGCGCCGAGCAGAATGATGATCATATCCCCTGCCCTTTCATCCTTCGGTGAGGCGCCGCGCGCGAATGCGACCGACGCCCGGGCCCGACAGGCCCTCGTAGCTTCGAGTGATGAGGTGCGCCTCGATCTGGTTGACCGTGTCGAGCGCGACGCCGACGACGATCATGAGAGAGGTGCCGCCGAAGCGCATCTGGACGCCGAGGGTGCTCTCCATGATGGAGGGGAGCACGCACACGACGACCACGTACATCGCGCCGCCGAACGTGATGCGCTGGATCACGCGCTGGATGTAGTCGGCCGTCTGCTTGCCAGGCCGGATGCCTGGGATGTTCGCCTGCTGCTTCTTCAGGTTCTCGGCGACGTCGACCGGCTGGAACGTGACGCTCGTGTAGAAGTAGCAAAAGAAGACGATCAGGATCGCGTAGAAGGTGTTGAACACCCAGTCACCGCGGTTGATCACCCCCTGAAGGAACTCGGCGCCGGGGATGTTCATGTTCGCGAGCGTCGCGGGGAACATCAGCAGCGATGAGGCGAAGATCGGCGGGATGGTGCCCGACGTGTTCACCTTGAGCGGCAGGTGCGCCGTCTGTCCGCCGTACACGCGACGCCCCACTTGCCTGCGCGAGTAGACGATCGGGATCTGGCGGCGGCCGTTCTCGAAGAAGGCGATCGTCGCGATCGCGAGGACCATGAGGCCCAGGATCATGGCGATGTTGAGCGGCTGGAGCTCGCCCTTGTGCTGCACGAGGTAGCCGCCGATCGCCTCGGGGATGCGGGTCACGATGCTCGCGAAGATGAGGAGCGAGATGCCGTTCGAGATGCCGCGCTCGGTGATCTGCTCACCGACCCACATCAGGAAGGCGGTGCCCGTCGTGAGGGTCACCATCGTCATCAGGATGAACCCGATGCCTGGGTGCGTGACGATGCCGGCCGCGTCCTCCGATCCAGAGCGACCCTGGAGGAAGTTCGCGATGCCGTAGGCCTGGAAGAGGGACAGCGCGACCGTGCCGTAGCGCGTGTACTGATCGAGCTTGCGCCGCCCCTGCTCGCCCTCTTTCCTGATCTCGTCGATGGGCTTGTAGACCATGCCCATGAGCTGCAGGATGATCGAGGCGGAGATGTACGGCATGATGCCGAGGGCGAAGAGCGACATGTTCTCGAGCGCGCCGCCCGAGAACATGTTGAAGAACCCCATGACACCGCCCTGCTGGGCGACGAACTTCCGCATGACGTTGCGGTCCACGCCGGGCGTCGTGACGAAGCACCCGATGCGATACACCGCGAGCATGAAGAGCGTGTAAAACACACGCTTCCGCAGCTCGGGGACCTTATGGAAGTTCGTGATGCCCGCGAGGCTCGCCATCGGAGAGTGCCCTTACGCTATGGCCTTCAGCTCTTCTTCTGAGCTTTGGGCGTCTTGGTGGGCGCAGGTTTGGCACGCGGGGCCGGCGCCGCAAGCGTGACGGCCTTTCCGCCGGCTTTCTCGATCTTTTCCGAAGCGCTCTTCGAGAAGCGGTGCGCCGTGACGGTGACCGCCTTCGTGAGCTCGCCGGTGCCCAAGATCTTGAGGATGTCGAAGCGGCCGCGCACGAGACGGTGCTCGCGCAGCGACTCCGCGTTGACCTGAGCGCCTGCATCGAAGCGCTCGAGATCGCCCACGTTCACGTTGGCGACGATCGGAGCGAGCGGGTTGCGGAACCCGCGCTTCGGCAGACGACGCTGGATCGGGGTCTGACCGCCCTGGAAGTGCAGCTTGTTGATGTTGCCCTTCGAGCGCGCCTTCTGACCCTTTTGGCCACGACCCGCGGTCTTGCCGAGACCGGAGCCGACGCCACGGCCGATCCGGGTGCGTTCCTTGACCGCGCCTTCGGGCGCCTGGAGCTTGGAGAGGATATCCATGACCAACTAGCCTCGCGCCTACTTGGCGCCGTCATCGGTCTCTTGGACCGAGACGAGGTGGAGGACCTTCTTGACCATTCCGCGGAAGGACGGCGTGTTCGCGACGATCACCTGCGAGCCCGGGCCGCGGAGGCCGAGGCCCTTGATGACCTTGCGCTGGTACACGGTCTGCCCGATCACGCTGCCGGTCTGCCGAACGAGGAGACGAGGTTTCACGAGGAGGCTCCTTCACCCTGCGGCGCCGCGGGCTTCTCGCTCGGGGCGGCAGGCTTGGGGGGCGTCATGCTGGCGCGCTTGCGGCTGCTCGTGGCGCCGCCGCCTTTGCGCTGCCATCCGATCTGATCCGGCTGCATGCCGCGCTTGTTCGCGATGTGATCCGGGTTCTTGAGGTTCTTGAGCGCCGCGACCGTCGCGTGAACGACGTTGTGCGCGTTGCTCGTGCCGAGCGACTTCGAGAGCACGTCGTGGATGCCAGCCGACTCGACGACCGCGCGCACAGCGCCGCCGGCGATGACGCCCGTCCCAGGAGACGCGGGCTTGAGGAGCACCTTGCCAGCGCCGATGTGACCGAACGACTCGTGCGGGATCGTCACGCCGTCGAGCGGGACGAAAAAGATGTTCTTCCGCGCCTGATCGTGGCCTTTGCGGATCGCCTCGGGGACCTCGTTGGCCTTGCCGAGGCCGACGCCCACGTGCCCCGCCTCGTCGCCGACGACGACGAGCGCAGAGAAGCTGAAGCGACGGCCGCCTTTGACGACCTTCGCGACGCGGTTGATGTGGATGACCCGCTCTTTGAGTTTCTCTTCGTCGATCTGATCGAACGCCATGACTGCCTCTAAAGCCCTGGATGGGGCGTCCCACCGCAGGTGGGGGGAAGGGCAATGCCCTTCCAACGAGAGAACGAAGGCCCGCCACAGGCGGGGGGAAGGGCGAAGCCCTTCCCACGCTAGAACTCGAGTCCCGCTTCGCGCGCCGCCTGAGCCAGAGCGCTCACGCGCCCGTGGTAAAGGTAGCCGTTGCGATCGAAGACGATCTTGGTGATGCCCTTGTCCTTGCAGGCCTTGGCGATGAGCTGGCCCACCTTCTTCGCGGCGTCGACCTTGTTGTCCTCGCCGAGCTTGCCCTCGAGGTCCTTCGACAACGTCGAAGCGGCCGCGAGGGTCTTGCCCGACGTGTCGTCGATGACCTGCGCGTAGATGTGGCGAGCGGAGCGGAACACGCTGAGCCGGGGACGCTCGGACGTGCCGTTCACCCTCTTGCGGATGCGGAGCTTGCGGCGCTCCCGGCCGACGATCTTCATGCCCATCGCTGCCTCTACTTCTTGCCGCCCTTGCCGGCCTTGCCCGCCTTCTCGCGGACGCGCTCACCGCGATACCGCACACCCTTGCCGCCGTAAGGCTCCGGCGGACGGAAGCCGCGGATCTTCGCGGCCGTCTGTCCGATCATCTCCTTGTCGGCGCCGTTCAGCACGAGCACGGTCCCCTTGGAGTCCGCGGGGATCGTGGCCGAGATGCCCTTCGGCAACGGGTAGTTGATCGGGTGCGAGTACCCGAGCGCGAAGTTGAGGGTCGTGCCCTTCAGCTCGACGCGGTAGCCGGTGCCCTTGAGCTCCAGCACTCGCTCGTACCCGTCCGCGACGCCCTTCACCATGCCGGCGAGGAGCGCCCGCATGAGGCCCTGGAGACGCGAAGCATCGCGCCCCGGAGCGTTGGAGCTGACGTGGATCTTGCCAGCGTCGATCTTGATGTCCGTGCTCGGCGTCAGCGTTCGTACGAGCTCGCCCTTCGGCCCCTTGATCTGGACCGAGCGAGCGTTGACCGTGACGGTGACGCCCTTGGGGACGTCCACGGGACGCTTGCCGACGCGGGACGTCTTCGACGCCTGCGCATTCGCGGTTGCGGCTGCGGTCTCCATCACCACACCTCACACAGGAGCTCGCCGCCCAGCTTGAGGCGGCGCGCGTCGCGGTCACTCATGACCCCGCGGGACGTGCTCAGGATCGAGATGCCGAGGCCGGAGAACGGGCTCGGGATGCGATCGTGGCGCACGTAGACGCGGCGGCCAGGTCGCGAGACGCGGCGGACGCCATCGATGGCGCTCGCGCGGTCGCGGCCGTATTTGAGGACGATGGTCAGGGTCTTCTTTCCCTCGTTCTCGTCGTTCTCACGGACGTCAGCGATGTAGCCTTCGTCCTTGAGGATCTTGGCAACGTTCGCCTTGAGGCGACTCGCGGGGATCTCGGTGCGGTCGTGCCGCGCGAGGGCCGCGTTGCGGATCCTGGTGAGCAGGTCGGCGATCGGATCGGTCATCATGGGCTCACCAACTGGCCTTGATCACTCCCGGCAGCTCGCCGCGGAGAGCAAACAGTCGAAGGCAAATCCTGCAGAGCTCGAAGTCGCGGTAGTACGCGCGCGAGCGTCCGCAGACCTTGCAGCGGTTGCGATGCCGCACCGCGAACTTCTGCGGGCGGTTGAGTTTTGCGTATTCCTTTGCGCGGGCCATGGTCGCTTCCTCGATCTCAGTGCCTGAAGGGGATGCCGAGCTCGGCGAGCAGGGCGCGGCCCTCTTCGTCGGTGCGGGCCGTCGTCACGAACGAGATGTTCATCCCTTTGATCGCGTCGACCTTGTCGTAGTCGATCTCGGGGAAGATGATCTGCTCGCGCAGGCCCATCGTGAAGTTGCCCTTGCCGTCGAAGCCTTTGTTCGAGACTCCCTTGAAGTCGCGGACGCGCGGCAGGCTGAGCGTGATCAGGCGATCCACGAACTCCCACATCCGCTCGGCGCGCAGCGTGACCATCGCGCCGATGGGGAGGTTCTCGCGGAGCTTGAACGTGGCGATCGACTTGCGGGCGCGCGTGATCACGGGCTTCTGACCCGTGAGCGCGCGAAGGTCGTCGACCGCGGAGTCGATGATCTTCGGGTTCTGCACCGCGGCGCCGAGGCCCATGTTCACCACCACCTTCTGCAGGCGGGGCACCATCATCGGGTTGGCGTAGCTGAACTTCTTGGTGAGGTTCGCCACGACCTTGGAGTCGTAGTGGAGGCGCAGGCGCGGCTTGTAGTCCTTCGCGAGCTCGATCGCGGGACCCATGGCAGCAGCGGCGCTCTCGTGCTTGTCGGCGCCCTTGCCACCCTTCTTGCCGTCCTTGCCCTTGCCGCCCTTGTCGCCTTTGTCGCCCTTGGCGGCAGCAGCGGCCGGAGAAGGCGGGCCCTTCGGCGCGTCCTTCGCGCCGCCCTTCTTCTCTTTGTCCTTCGCGGCCTTGTCTTCTTTTTTGTCCGCCATGGCTCAGCCCTGCGTGCCCAAAGCCGCGCCGCTCTTGGCGACGCGGACCTTCTTGCCGTCCTCGACCTTGATCTTCACGCGCGAAGGCTTGCCCGTCTGAGGATCGACCGGCATCACGTTCGATGCATCGATCGCGGCCTCCTTCTTGACCTGGCCACCTTGGCTGCGCTGCGAAGGCTTCATGTTCCGCGTCTGCACGCGGACACCCTCGACCACCACGCGCCCCTCGTCCACGAGGATGCGGGTGATCTTGCCCTGCTTGCCCTTCTCTTTACCGCTGATGACCTGAACGAGGTCACCGACCTTGAGGCGTTCCATCAGAGCACCTCCGGCGCGAGCGAGATGATCTTCATGAACTTCTTCGCGCGGAGCTCGCGAGCGACCGGCCCGAAGATGCGGGTGCCGATCGGCTCTTTTTCCTTGTTGATCAGGACGGCGCTGTTCGTGTCGAACTTGATGTAGCTGCCATCCGAGCGCTGGTACTCACGGGCGGTGCGGACCACGACCGCTCGCGCGGTGTCGCCCTTCTTCACCTTGGTGCCCGGGAGGGCCTCTTTGATCGAGACGACGATGACGTCGCCGAGACCGGCGTACTTGCGGCGCGAGCCGCCGAGCACCTTGATGCACTTCACGACGCGAGCGCCGGAGTTGTCGGCCACCTCGAGGTGGGTCGTTACCTGAATCACGGCTACTCCTCCACGGGGCGCGCGATGAGGCGCGTGACGATCCAGCGCTTCTCGCGCGAGATCGGGCGGTGCTCCTGGATCTCGACGCGATCACCGGCCTTGTACTGGTTGGTCTCGTCGTGCGCCTTGTAGCGCTCGCGGCTGCGGACGTACTTCTTGTACATCGGGTCGAGCGTCGAACGGACGACCTCCACCACAACCGTCTTCGCCATCTTGGCGCTCGTCACGCGGCCGACGAGCTTGCGACGGAACGCGCGGTGAGCCTCAGGAGCCGAGGGGTTCGGCTCGCCGACAGCGATCGTCGGAGCGACGGGAGCGGCGGCCGGGGGCGGAGCGGCCTCGACGACGGGCGGCGCCTTCGGCGCTTCGGCGACGGGCTTCGCGGCCACCTTCTCGGTCGCCTTGGGAGCGGCCTTGGCTCCGCCCTTGTTGCCGGGGGCGTCGCCTTTCTTGTTGGGCTTCTTCGGCGCGGACATGAACTAGGCCTTTCCTTCTTCCGCGACGGGCGCGGCGGGAGCGAGAGCCGCGGCGCGCGCGCGCTGCGTGAGGATCGTCTTCACGCGCGCCAGGTCGCGACGGCTACGCCGGATGAGCGCCGTGTCGTTGAGCCGGTTCGTGAAGTTCTTGAAGCGGCCGTCGAAGACGTCCTTCGCGAGGCTCTTCTCGAGCTCGCGGAGGTATTCGTCGGTTCGCTCTCGGAGTTCTTTCGCCTTCATCGTCAACCTCTCACGTCAACCCACGAGCGAGGAACTTGCACTCCATCGGGAGCTTGTGCGACGCGAGCCGGAAGGCTTCGCGCGCGACCTCTTCGGTCACGCCCGCGATCTCGTACATGACCTTGCCGGGCTTCACCGCCGCGGCCCACTCCTCGGGCGCGCCCTTTCCGCCACCCATGCGGACCTCGAGCGGCTTCTTGGTGACCGGGCGATCCGGGAAGATCCGGATCCACAGCTTTCCGGCGCGCTTCACGTGCCTCTGGATCGCCATACGAGCGGCCTCGATCTGACGCGAGGTGACGCGCGCGGGCTCCATGGCCTGGAGAGCGAAATCGCCAAAGGACACATCCGACCCGACGTACGCGACGCCGCGGTTGTTGCCCTTCTGCATCTTGCGAAACTTGGTGCGCTTGGGGGAGAGCATCTCTCACTCCTGGGCTGTTACTGGATCCGGCGCGCTTTGCGCTGGAGGACCTCGCCCTTGAACATCCAGACCTTGACTCCGATGATGCCCACCTTCGTGCGCGCCTCGGCCAGGCCGAACTCGATGTCCGCGCGCAGCGTGTGAAGCGGCACGCGGCCCTCGCGGTACGTCTCCACGCGGCTCATCTCACTGCCGCCGAGGCGACCCGCGCAGCGAACGCGGATGCCCTTCGCGCCGAACTTCATCGCCGTCGAGACCGCCTTCTTCATGGCGCGACGGAACGCGATGCGGCGCTCGAGCTGCGTCGCGATGTTCTCGGCGACGAGCTGCGCGTTGGTCTCGGCCTTCCGGACCTCCTGGACGTCGATGAACACCTCGTTGCCGGTGAACGACGCGACGCCCGGGAAGAGCGTCTCGCCCTTCGCCGCGGAGCCGATGTTCCCGCTCTTCAGCGTCTCGATGCCCTTGCCGCCCTTCCCGATGACCATGCCCGGGCGAGCCGTGAAAACGATGACCTTGGCGCGGTTGGCCGCGCGCTCGATCTCCACGCCAGCGATGTTCGCGTTGTAGAGGTACTGCTTGATCGCTCGCTTGATGCGGATGTCCTCGTGCAGCCACTTCGTGTACGAGCTGCCGTTCTCGTACCACTTGCTGCTCCACGTCTTGATGACGCCGAGGCGGAAACCATACGGGTGGGTCTTTTGTCCCATGAGAGCCGTTCCTCTACTTGGCCTTGCGCTCGTCGAGCTCGATCACGATGTGCGAGACGCCCTTGGTGACACGGGTGGCGCGACCCATCGCGCGGGGACGCCACCTGCGGAAGAACTTGTTCGGGCCCTTGTCGACAGTCGCCTTGCTGATGAAGAGGCTGTCGACGTCAGCGCCGGACTCCTTCGCGTTGGCGACCGCGCTCTCGATCACCTTGCACAGCACCGGGGCGGCGCTCTTCAGAGTGAAGGTGAGGAGCTGGATAGCTTCCGCCGCGTCGCGGCCCCGGACCAGGTTGGCGATCATGCGCGCTTTCCGCGGGGCGATCTTTGCGAACCGCGCGCTGGCTTGTGCGAGCATCCGAAACCTCATTCCCTCGGCGCCGCAGCGCCTGTGAGGCGGAGGGGCAGAAATGCCTCTCGCCTCATGAACTCGTGAACCTCGGGGCGGACCGCGCGTCCGTTGCCCGCCGTCGCACGTCTTGATTCCTTCGCCCGACGCTGCGATTTGCAGCGAGGACCTCGACCGCCTGCACCGGGGGGTGGCCCGCGGTGGCCGGCCGAGCGAACGAAGACCGAGACGCCGTTACGGCCCCGATCCCTGGGCGATTCGATCGCTCAGGAACAAGGGAGCGCGGCTTCTAGCAGCGTGCTCCGAGACACGCAAGAGTGATCGCGCGGGGGCGATCTTTTTTTCCTAGATCGCGGCCTCCGCAAGGGGGCGCAGTCCGACGCCAGCTTGGCGCCGTGAGCCGGATCGTCGCACGGTCACCGCACCGAGTCGTTGAGCTTGCGGGCCGATCTGAGATATTCCTGCGGAGTTGTCCCTTTTTGTCTCGTACTTGTGCGCTCACGCCGGGCTCGGTGGACTTGCCGGGCACCTTCGCTGCACCGCTTTTTTGGAGGTCTCGTAATGACGCGCTCGCTCCTCTCCACGAGTTTTGTGCTCGCTGCTCTCGGCGTGACGGTCGTCGCCTGCGGCGACGGTAGTGGCTCCAGCTCGACCGGCGGTAGCGGCGGAGGCACCAGCACGGCGGGCAGCGGCGGCGAGACGACCACCAGCTCGACCGGGGGCATGGGCGGTGAGACGACATCGAGCACCGGCGGCGGAGGCGCCACCGGAGGCACCGGCGGCGAGACGACGAGCAGCACCATGGGCGGAGGCGGCACCGGCGGCGGCACCGGCGGCATGATGACGGGCGGAGGCGGCACCGGCGGCATGACGATGACCATGACGATGCCGGTCGACGATGAAGACGGCGACGGCTGGAAGCTCTCCGACGGCGACTGCTGCGACTCGAAGTTCGCCGGCTGCTCGGACAAACCCGAGCTCACGAACCCCGGCTCGCTCGAGTACCCGGGCGATGGCGTCGACAACGACTGCAACCCCGCCACGCTGGACACCGATCCGTACCCGACGTGCAGCACGGCCGCGATCGCGAACCAGGACATCATGACGCAGGCGATCATCTCGAGCACCAAGCTCGTGAAGGCGATGGATCTCTGTCAATTCACGCAGGAGAACCCGTCGCTCCCGCAGAAGACGTGGGGCGTCATCTCCTCCAAGATCACGCTCGCCGACGGCACCGAGGTCGTCGCGCCGAAGAACATCCAGATGGGCGTGCTCCCCAACTTCGGACCCAACGTGAGCCCGCAGTACGGCGAGACGATGGCCGCGCTCTCGACGGGCACCGCGCGCCGCGAGGGCGACCCCGGATACAAGCACCCGCAGAACGGTCCTGCCGCGGGACAGCTCGGCAACTTCGACGCGATGACCTCGTGCCCCGCGCCCCCGGACTACGTCGCCGCGAACGGCGGTCAGATCCCGAGCCCGTGCGGCAACTGCGTGGGGCCGAACTGCATCGTCGCGAACGACTCGGTCGCGCTCCGCATCCGCATCCGGCCGCCCACGAACGCGAAGTCCTTCTCGTACCGGTTCAACTTCTACTCGGCGGAGTACCCCGAGTTCCTCTGCCAAGACTACAACGACTACTTCGTCGCGCTGCTCACCGGCGACACCGCGCCCGAGATCCCCGCGGACGGCAACATCGCGTTCGACGCCATGCTGAACCCGGTGAGCGTGAACAACGCCTTCTTCGACGTGTGCTTCCCCGCCGCTGGATCGCCCCCGGGATCGTGCTCCGGCGGCACGGTCGGCCTCATCGGCAACGGCATGGGCGGATGGAACGGATCGATCACGGACGGCGGCGCGACCGACTGGCTGCAGAACGACGTGCCCCTCGGGCTCAAGGACAACCCGAACGATCCGGGCAACCCCATGGACCAGATCCCGACGGCCGCTCCGATCGAGATCCAGTTCACCATCTGGGACGCGGGCGATCACAACGTCGACTCGCTCGTCCTGCTTGACCGCTTCCGCTGGAACCTCGAGCCGGCGAGCCTCGTCACCCACCATTGATCGTCGCGGCGAAGCCTCGACTCTCCAACCTTGAAGGCCGGCGCTACGGCCTCTTATGAGGTGATTTCCATGAGCTTGCGAGCCTGGTCCGTCCTTGCGGCGATCGCGACGATCGCGGGGCTGTCTTCCGTGGGTTGCGTCGGGAACAACACCCCTTCCGGAACGGGAGGCACCGTCGGCGGTGCGAGCCCGGGCGGAGGAGGAGCGACCATGAGCGGAGGAGGAGGAGCGGGCGGCGCCACCACCAGCTCCTCTTCTTCGACGAGCTCGTCCTCCTCGATGACTGGTTGCATGACCAACATCGACTGCGCGAACGACCCCGCCGGCGCCATCTGCGACGCGACGACAGGGCTCTGCGTCGGGTGCCTCCCGGCCGCGGATCCGATCGTCGACTGCGGGCCGGGCCTCTGGTGCTCGCCCGCGGGCAAATGCGAGGCGGGCTGCACGGGCGACGTCGACTGCGTGTCGCCGGACAACTCCCTGTTCTGCGATCTCAGCACGCACGCGTGCGTCGGCTGCCTCTCGGACGCCGCGTGCCCGGCGGGATCCATCTGCGTGAACGAGACGTGCATCGCGGGCTGCAACGACATGCACCCGTGCGTCCTCGGTCAGAGCTGCTGCGGCCAGCAGTGCTTCGATCTCACGAACGACGAGAACAACTGCGGGTCGTGCAACACCGCGTGCCTCTCGGCGCCGCACGCGGCCGCGCTCTGCCAGAACGGCGCGTGCCTCGAGGGCAACTGCGACGCGAACTTCAAGGACTGCAACGGCGATCCCTTCGACGGGTGCGAGACGAACACGCTCGTCGACGGCGAGTGCGTGTGCGATCCCGGCGTCCCGGATCTGCCTCCGGGCTGCGACGAGAACCTCCAGGGCGCGAACTGCATCTGCGCCGTGCAGCCGAACGATCCGCTGTGCATCTGCTACACGGACGCGAGCAACCCGGCCTGCGCGAAGGACAACGAGGTGCAGCCTTGCTACCTCGGACAGCCGCAGACGGAGGGCGTCGGCGTCTGCAAGGCCGGCGTGCGCATGTGCAAGGACAGCGGTCAGGGCTGGGGCCAGTGCCAGGGACAGGTGCTCCCCACGCCGGAGATCTGCGGCAACGGCCTCGACGACGACTGCGACGGCACCGCGGACAACGCGATCGACGCGGACGGCGACGGCTGGACCAACTGCGACGGCGACTGCAACGACTTCAACAAGGACGTGAACCCCGGCGCGTTCGAGATCACCTACGCGCTCATCGACGACGACAACGATCCCGCGACGCCGCCGGTCATCGTGCCCGGAGGCAACGCGGTCGACGACGACTGCGATCCCTCGACGCCGGACAACCTCGAGGTGCTCTGCAGCTCGACGGAGAAGCTCCAGGCGGTGAGCGCCGACGATCTTCGCAAGGCGATCGACCTCTGCCAGACCACCACGTTGAACCCGCCCAAGCAGTTCAAGAAGTGGGGCGTCATCGCGTCCGAGTTCAAGCTCGGGAGCGGCGCTTCACCCTCCGGCGCGCAGCTCACGAACATCATCAACAAGCAGACGGCGGTGCTCCAGCAGTTCGGCTGGGTCGCGCCTCCGGCCCCGGGCATCAACTTCTGCCAGGCGCCGCAGGAGCCCAACAACAAGCCTCGCAAGGGCGCCACGCTCGCGGGCATCTCCTCCGGCCTCATGCGCTACGTCGGCCAACCCGACTTCGTGCCCACCGCCGGCGGCCCCACGACGGATCTCGGCTCCGCCACGGCGTGCCCCGCGGGCTACCTCGCCGCGCACGGCAACAAGCTCCCGTCGTCCTCCGGCTGCAACGGCACCTGCCCGAGCGGCAACACGTGCAACGACAGCGTCAACCTGCGGCTCACGGTCCGGGTCCCCACCAACGCGAAGGGCTTCTCCTACGACTTCAAGTTCTTCTCGGCCGAGTTCCCCGAGTGGGTCTGCCAGAACTTCAACGACTTCTTCCTCGCGCTGCTCACCTCCGGCGCGATGGGCCTCCCGGCCGACAAGAACGTGTCCTTCGACGGCATCGGGAACGCGCTCTCGGTGAACAACGGCTTCTTCGACGTGTGCCAGGCGTCGGGCTGCTTCCTCTGCGCGAAGGGCACGAAGGAGCTCGATTGCACGGGCATGGAGAACGGCAAGGGCGGCTCCACCTCGTGGCTCACGACGGACGCGCCCGTGGTCCCCGGCGAGCTCATCGTCCTCGAGCTGATGGTGTTCGACGTGCAGGATCGCTTCTACGACTCGCACGCGCTCATCGACAACTTCCGCTGGACCGCGACGAACGTCACGCTCGGCACGCACGAGTAGTTGCCCTCCCCCGGCCGGCGCGGAGCGCCGGCCGCCCCTCCCAAATCGCTCACTGCTCCCTTCGGTCGCGTTCGCGATGGGCGGGGCCCCGCCTGTCGCTCTCAAGCTCCAAACAGGCTTGATTTCAAGGCGTTTCGAGGCCGCTCGCCAGCGTGAGCTGATCCGGCGGCAGCACGGCCGGGCCGAGCGACAAGCTGGGCGTCTGGGTCTGCTTGTCCTTCTTTGCGAAGCGCGCGACGCGCGGTCGCATCCAGTTGACCGCCTCCGTGAGCGTCACCTTGCCGTCCGCGTTCGCGTCTGCGTGGCCGTAGCCCACGGCTTCGATCAAGTAGTGCGTGAACACGCCGCCGCCGTCCGGCATCAGCCGCGCGCCTTCGGGGCCGCTCACCGCGGAGAACAAGATCGTCCGCACGGGCGCCGTCGGGTTCTTGAGGCCGAACAGCGGCCCCTCGCCGGTCGACACCGAGCGACCTCCCGTCCCCGCGAACGACGTGTCCGTGATGAGGATCACGTCGCCCGCCTTGGTCTCGCTGAGCGACTGGAGCAGCGACGCCACGAGCACCGTCTTTTGCCCCGTCTTTGGATCCGCGTCGTAGGGGAGGATCGACGGCGCGCCCGGCGCCTTCCCGCCCCATCCGTTGCCCGCGAAGTAGAAGAACACGCGCCCGCCCTTGGGCACGTTGAGCTTGAGCCACTCGATGTTCAGATCGATCGCGAGCCTGTCCGCCTTCGCGTCGAACGCCGTCTTCAGGTGCCCCTCCGGCACGCCCAGCGTCTTCGTCACGAAGCGCGCGACCTGCTCCGCGTCGGCGCGAGCCCCCGGCGCAGCAGCGGCGCTCTTGTACTGCTCCACGCCGAAGACGATCGCGAAGGCGTCCGGCTGCGGCGTCCCCACGAGCGTGTCCGGCGCGCGCGGAGGGGCCGCGACCGTCGGCGCGACAGAGGCCACGGGGGCCCCTGAAGCCGACGGCTCCACCGACGCCGAGGCCGTCGTCGCGGGCACCACGAACCCTTCGCACGCGGGCGCCATGTTCCGGAGCGAAGTGCGCGCGAGGCCGGTGGATCCAGGGCGTCGGAGCTGCTTGATGTACCCGCCGAGGTTGCTCGATCGGAAGAGCCCGTCGACGAGCCCCGCGGCGACGGCCTCGACCGCGTTCGGCGCGTCGCTCGGCGCCGCCGACTCGACCGTGTCGATCGGCCCCGTCGCGTCCGGGAGCGTGCCCTCGATCGTGAACTTCCCCTGGAGCTTCGCGTTCGTCTCGATGCGCGAGGCCGGCGTCGCGGTGAGCTGGAGCACCACGTCAAAGGGTTTGTCGCGCGACTCCACGATCGCGAAGCCGGCCGCCACGAGCTCCGCGACGACCGCCTTGCGAACGGACTCGACGAGCTGCCGATCGTAGGCGTCGATGCCCTTGGGCGGCACGTCCTGGAGGTAGAACGTCAGGCACGCGGCGACCTGCGTGGGGGCCGCGCTCGGGGGTGGAACGGCCTCGCCTCCGCCGCTGCACGCCGAGAGCGCCGCGAAGAGCGAAAGCGGTAGGACCCCACTCAGGTACCCGATCGTCGACCTGGTCATCGCGTCCCTCGTCTGCCCATCGCGGGGCTGGGGGACGCCGTCCCGAGCTGCGCCGGCCCGCCCCGCGGAGGAGCCCCACGATGCTTCTACAACTCCCGCCGAACGTCCATGCGGGACCGGCGTAAAGATCGCGCGGCAGCCGCCAGCGGAGGCGGTCCCGCGGGCGCGCTGTCACCGCCGGGGCACGCGGTCCCCGACGCGCGGCCGCCTCACCGATCCTTGTCGATCCGGCCGAAGTTCGCGGCGATCCGATCGAGCACGCCGTTCACGAAGGCGCTGCTCTCCTCGCTGCCGAAGCGCTTCGCGAGCTCGACGGCCTCGTCGAGGATGACCGCGCGCGGGACGGCCTGGCTGTGCGCGAGCTCCCACGCGCCGAGCCGCAGCACGTTGCGATCGACGCGCGCCATGCGCTCCAGGCGCCAGTTGGTGCTCGCCTTGCGGACGGCCTCGTCCACCTGCGACAGCTCCGAAGCCACGCCCCGCGCGATCTCGTCGGCGTAGTCGCGGCCCTCGGGATCACCGGGCGTCTCGCGCCAGTAGCTCGTGACGACCCGCTCGATCGGATCCCCCGACGTCTCGAGCGCGAAGAGCATCTGCAGCGCGGCCTCGCGACCGCTTGTCCTTGCGCCCACGGTTAGAGCCCCGCGCGGCTCATCGCGTCGCCCAGGCTGAGCATCTCGATCGCGCTCACCGCCGCGTCCCAGCCCTTGTTCCCGGCCTTGGTGCCCGCGCGCTCGACGGCCTGCTCGATCGAGTCCGTCGTGAGCACGCCGAACGTCACGGGCACGCCGGTCTCGAGCTGGATGTGCGCCATCCCCTTGGTCACCTCGGCGGCGACGTAGTCGAAGTGAGGGGTCGATCCGCGGATGACGGCGCCGACGGCGATGATCGCGTTCACCTTCTTGCCGCGGGCGAGGCGCGCGACGGCGGGCGGGATCTCCCACGACCCCGGCACGCGCACGAGCGTCACCTCGGCCTTGTCGCCGCCGTGACGTGCGATCGCGTCGAGCGCGCCCTCGACGAGGCGGTCGACGATGAAGTGGTTGAAGCGGCTCGCGACGATCGCGATCTTCGCGCCCTCGGGCACGACGAGGTGACCTTCGACGACGCGGGCGGAAGCTCTCTCGCTCATGGGCGGCACTCTTTACTCCGCGCCCTTCATGCTGACGAGAGGGACGCGCTCGACGATCTCGAGGCCGAAGCCCGTGAGCCCGGCGATCTTGGGCTGGTTGTTCGTCAGGAGCCGCAGCTTGTGCACCCCCATGTCCGAGAGCACCTGCGCGCCGAGCCCGAACTCGCGCAGCGTCCAGCGCTGGCCCTGGTCGTCCTTCCCGCCCTCCGCGGCCTGCGCCTTGGAGAGGGAGCTCAGCTCGCGCGCCAGATCTCCCTTGGGCGGGATGTAGAGCACCACGCCGGCGCCTGCCTTCTCGATCGCGAGGATGGCCTCGCGCAGGTTGGAGCCGCCGTCGAAGGGCGTGGACGAGAAGAGGTCCGCGAGCAGCGAGCCCGAGTGGACGCGGCACAGGACGGGCTCATTGGTTTTTACG
>Ga0268298_10001887_pt1 | contig 23768 bp, 31 predicted proteins | sample WWTPWeurt_MetaG_FD_194462 | JGI IMG/M metagenome (GOLD analysis project Ga0268298, IMG submission 194462) | Activated sludge microbial communities from WWTP in Nijmegen, Gelderland, Netherland - WWTP Weurt | ecosystem: Engineered > WWTP > Aerobic digester > Activated sludge | place...
GCACCACAACGAGAAGATGGGACCAGAGATCGAGAAGCTGAAGCGCAGGCATGCAAGCATCTCCAGGCACACAGCAATGTTGTCGAAGGTGCTGGACGGCTTGTTCAGAGGCTTGAAGGCATAACGTCGGCAATGAGGGGCGCCGGTAGGCGTCCCGCTCGATTAACCAGTTCGGCCTCTGGTGCCGAAGCGAAAGGAGTAGACCTTGACAACGATTCAGATGACACCCGCCCAATGGGCCCAGGTAGAGGACAACCCAATTCAGCGTGATACCGAATTGCACGCCCGCAAAGCGACGCGCACGCACTTGAAGACTCCAAGCAGCGCTCATAGGCATGTTCATGCTGCGCGCTTGCCTGATGGCAAGCTGGTGAAACTTGACGGACACACGCGGAGCCTTCTCTGGGAAGACGGGCGCTTGAAGAAGCCAGAAGTCGTGGAGGTGGCGCTTCACGAAGTCCGCAACATGCAGGAGGCCATCGATCTCTACAAGCACTTTGACAATCCGAGTGCAACTGAGACGGCCACCGACAGACTGACTGGTGCTTACCGCTTTCATGGCATCTCTCCACGCTCAGAACTGCTGACCAATGGAGGCATCAGCACGGCGCTCAACATCATTAACCAAAGCTCGCCTCAGATTTACGACATGGTGGGTGAGTGGAAGGATGAGTTGATGATGTTGGACGACATCAACGCGACGCACCAGCAGATGTCGTCCGTACTGATTGCAGCGTGCTTGTTGACGCTGCGGAAGCATGGTTCGCGAGCGCTTGATTTTTGGCGTCTTTACTGTGCTGGAGGTGGCACAAGGATTGATGGAAAGAGCTGCGGCGTGGACGAACTGACAAGAATCGTGGCCGACTGGAGAGCGCGCAGGATGATTGCCACCGGTGGGTCGGCTTCACGTCGCAATCAAGCTGGGAAAGCTCTTTCCTGCTGCGACTCATGGCTTGCGGGACGCGTTTATTCGCAGGGCGCGAAAGCCACCGACTTTGGCGCATATCTCGAGAGTTTGAGCGCGAAGAAAGTTCGAATTCCAGCTTGAGGCCGAACGTGTCTTCTACGACACCAACCCAGCCCTGATGTCGCTTATCACCGGAGCCCACCATGCCGCAAGTGACTGTCGCGCCTGAAGTCCGCGCCGCGTTGCCGGTGATAGACGACACGCGCGTGCCGCTCTCACGACAGCCCAACCTGTGGGAGCGCATCGCAGGCAAGGTGCGCGAGAAGCACTACTCCCTGGCCACCGAGCGCACCTACGTGATGTGGGCGAAGAAATTCGTGCTGTGGAGTGGCAGGCGCCATCCGAGGGACCTTGGCACCACCGAGGTCACCGCCTACCTCAACCACCTGGCGGTAGAGCGCGAGGTCAGCGCAAGCACCCAGAACCAGGCGCTCTCGGCGCTACGCCAGGCGGTCCCGGCGATCTGCAGGTGATCCCCCCGCCCCTTTCGGGGCGGATGGTTCGTCGGCAAGGCTGAGCGCCGCTACGGCACCGAGATGGTCAGCTGGATCTCGACGGAGGTCGGCGCGTTCGGCCTGGTGCTGATGTTGACCGGCGCCGTGGCCTGCGCGGACAGCGGAGATCGCTCGGTGTTGCGCACCGCCCGCACCCGCACGTAGATCGTCGAGCCGTTGGGCACCGTCAACGTCTGCACGGTCGCCGTCGAGGCGCCCCCAAGCACCACGGTCGGCGGCGCCGTCGTGTCGTCGGCGATCGGCGCGGTGGCAATGTAGACCTCGACGCCAGTCAGCGCCAGGGCACCGGTCAGAGGAAGCCCGGTGTCGGTAGCGGTCGGCAGGATCCAGCTGATGCGCAGCGTCGCCGGCACGTTGACCGACTGAGCCAGCGCCACAACCGGAACGGCCAGCACGGACAGCACCAGCATTCCGAGGAAAAGCGTTCGGCGCAGCATCAGCCCGCCCTCCGCGCCGAGATTGCCGCCTCCAGGTCCGCGCGGGCGGCCAGATCGTCGGAGAACAGCTGCTCGAGCTCCTCGGCCGTGACATCGCGTCCTTCGGCGTGCGCCTTGGTCAGCAGCGTGGCGATCTGCGCCTGGCGGTCGATCAGGCCCAGCAGCAGCTGGGACAGCACAAGTGCATTGCTCATTTGGACGTCTCCTTGGCCGTGAGGTAAGCCTGCAGCGCCAGCAGCACGGCCCTGGTCTGCTGCAGCTTGGCATCGGCGGCGGCCGGATCGACGCCGGACAGCGTCTGAGCGACGCGAGCGCCGGCAACGACGTTGTCGGCCTGCTGCTGAATGTTCTCGGCATCCTGCGCCGAAAGCTTGCCGGCGCGCACCAGCGTGGCGGCCGACTGGCGTGCCGCGGTCACGGCGGTGACCGTGACGGCGATGCGCTCGTTGAGGGTCTGCGGCGCCGGCGCGCCGAGACCTGTGCACGCGGCCAGCACGGTGGCCAGCAGCAGCACGATGAGGGTATGGATGATCTTCACGCGATTCCTTTCAGGCGAAGTTGATGCGGTTGGAGAGCCAGCCATAGACGAAGTCCTCGTCCTTCTCTCGGCGCTCGGCCAGCTCGATGTAGAACGCCCCCTGCAGGGCGTTGAGCGCGCGCAGTAGCACGGTGGTGCCCGGCACGCCGCGCAGGCGCAGGAACGTGCGCAGCGCGGCAATCGTCACGGGCCCGACGTCGCCATCCACGGGCACGTCGGAGTAGAAGGTGCCGCGCTGGTTGAGCGCGTTGAGTGAGCGCTGCAGGTACTTCCCGGCCACGCCGGCGCCCTGGTTCACTGCGGTGTCGAAGATCTCGTCGGCCACGCGCGCGCCGGCGATCGCACACACCTGGTCGAGCCGCAACTTGTCCCAATAGCGCTCCTTGTAGATCTCGTGCGCCACGGCCAGTGGCATGTCGCGCATCGCCCCCGTGTAGGCGTAGGCGCGCGCCACCGCTTCTGTGATGCCGTACATGGTCGGGCCGCCACTGTCCGACGGATGGTCGCTGTAGCGACCCTCCAGGCCGACCACCTTGGTGAACGCTTCCTCGAAGCTCATAGCAGCCCCTGGTCCTTGAGGATCCGCATGGTCTTCAGGATCGACTCGGTCTCCTCCAGCGACAGACGCAACGGCACTCGCCCGTCGGGCAGCGCGGGCGAGTCGGTGGTGTCCTGAGCCGGGGCCGGTGCCGGTGCCGGTGTCGGCGCAGACGTCTGCGGCCACGAACGCGAGAGCACCCAGGCGAAGAACGAGATCGGCGCGCCCAGCTTCACGAGGAACGGGAACTGCTGGATGAGCGCCTGGCGGTCGGCGGCGTTGGCCGGATCCATCCACCAGTCGAAGGCGTAGCAGACGGCCATCGCCACGTAGGTGGAGTAGTTGAAGGGCAGGCGCGCGATGTTGGCCTGCAGCTGTTGCTTGTCCATGCAGTGCTCCTACTTGATGGGGGGGATCGGCGGCTGACCGCCGTTGCTCACCTGGTGCCAGGCAGCCCAGATGGCGGAGGTGGCCAGCGCCAAGCCGCCGAGCCACTTTACGACCTTGGTGGCAACGCGCCCGACCGTCAGCGCGTCGCGAATGTCCTTGGTGATCTCGGTGTTCTCCGCGACGAGCGCCTCGAGCTTCTCGAAGCGTTGGTCGCTCTTGTCGAGGCGGCTGCGGATCTCGGCCAGCTGGCCAGGAATGGTTTCTTCTTGCTCTGGCATAGGGTCCTCAGAAGGAAGTCGTGTAGGCCACCAGCGTCCGGCCCTGCACGCGAGTGACGATCAGGCCGCCGGTGTAGGCAGCGATGCCGGCGCCGACGACGCCGACGGCCAGGTCCTGCAGCGAGCAGTCGCCTTGCCCTGCGGCGTCGATCGCCTCCTTGGCCAGGCTGACGCCCGCGCCCCATGCGAAGCCACGCCACGGGTCTCCGGTCTGCAAGGTGGCCACGAAGGCGACACCGCCGCCGGCGAGCAGGTGAAGCTGCTTGTCGCCGCCACGCCAGCCGTCGTTCGCCCGGCATCCGGCGGACGCGTCGAGGCACAGCGCGCACAGCAGCGCTGCGATCAGGTGTCGCATGGTAGGCTCCAGAAAGAGAGAGGCCGCCTCGGTGGGCGGCCTGGTTGGGCGGTGCAGACGTCAGCGCCGAATCACTTCGCAGCGCATCTCCACCTGCGAGTAGGTGCAGGTGTCCGTCGAGTTGAGGCGGTTGGCCCACATTCCGAACTTTCGGGACGCGTTGCCAGGCACGGAGAAGCGCCGCGTCTCGGTGGACTTCTGCTGCCACGTCGAGCCCGATGCAACGCCCTGCGGCCCAGAGACCGCGAACGCATCCCAGATTGTGCCGTGCTGGAGCGAATACTCGCTGTAGGCCGTGTTGCCTCCTGACCCACTGATGGTCAGCAGGAAGGACGCCGTCACGAGCACATCGACGTTGCCGGACGTGTTCGGATCCGGCGTGAATGTGTCGCTGATGATCTCCGTGTTGCGGCTGAAGTCGTTCGGAGAGAACGACAGCGCCGTCGCCGCCGCGCTTGCCACCTGCACGGTGCGAACCAGCGTCGCCGCCCCGCCGGCAAGCCCTGGCGTGTCCACGAGCGGCACCACGGCGTTCTGACTGGTCTTCACCACCGACCACAGCCCGCGCACGCCGAGATTCGAGCGCGCTCGCACGCGGAACAGGTAGTGAACGCCCTGACCCAGGCCGGTGATGGTGACGCTGGTGGCGTCGCCGGGCGCCTCCACACTTTGCCAGTCACCGGTGGGCAGCGTCACGCCGGCGCGCCAGTACTGCACCTCGATCCGGCCATGCTTGCGCACCGCGTCGGAGACGGCGGCCGTCCAGCTCACCGTTGTGCGGACGAGGATCGAGCGGTCGACCTCGGTAGTGGTGCCGCTGGAGACCGTAACGCCCGTGATCTGTTCCACCTCCGAGGGCTTCGGCAGCAGCGTGTTCGCCGCCACGTCGAGCGTTGCGAAGCCGGTGCCAGGGTCGAAGATCGCCGCCGAGGTCTCGCGCAGGGTGAGCATCACGCCGGCGTAGATCGAGAAGCCCCAGTCGAGCACCTCGAACTCCTTGGCCACCCAGCCGAACGTCGGCAGCGTCACGGTCACGACGTCGAACAGCTCGAGCTGCAGCGCGCGCATGTTGCACGGCAGCTTGGCGGTCAATGCCTCGCGCGCCTCGCGCATCGACACGCCACAGACGTGCTGGGCGTGCACCGCACGCGTCACGCCCGTGAGCTCCACCTCGCGCGTCAGTTCGCGCCCGTCCGCGGTGATCGCGGCGGTGTAGCGCACTTCCGCTGCCGGCGCCGGCACGTAGTTCTGCGCCGCATCCGCAAAGGTCGGCCGCATCACGTTGACCAGGTCTGCGGTGGGCGCCTGCGCCACGACTTCGATGGCCGCTCGGTCCGTGATCCAGGCCTTATCGATCGCCGCCACCGGCGCCCGGTAGACGCCAGCCCGCAGCGTCAGCTTGCCGCCCGCCCAGCCCCACTGCCCGCCCATCGACTCGACGATCTCGCCCAGCGTCAGGCTGGGGTCCGCGTCCAGCGGGCAAACGATGCCGCATTGGTACAGCGGCCGCACCTCGGTGCCGGAGTCGGTCACGAAGCTGGTGGAGACGTCGCACGCGTTGGCCGCAGCGATGAACGCCGACTCGACGAGTTCGTCGGAGTCGGCCCCGCCGCCGTAGGCGTACAGCGACCAGTCTCGCGCGATCAGCGCCGGGTTCTCCGTCCATGCCGTCGTACCGGTGCGCGGGTCGAGCACCTTGGCGCCACGAATGACGGCGCTGATCTGTGGCACGCCGGTCGGGAAGGCGTCCTGGTCGTACTGCAGGGTGACGATCAGAGAGGCGTCGTTCGCGAACTTGTCGGTCGGCAGCAGCAGATCGGTCCCGACCGTGGCCGAGAGGTCGGCATAGAGGTCCTGCGCCGGCCCGCCGAGGTACTTGCGCACGCGCGCCTTGGGCGTGTCCTGGCTGTACTGGTAGTGCACGACATACGTGCCGTTGACCGAGGCGCCCGTCACCGAGACCGTAGTGCCGGCGACGCTCGGCGTGGCCGAGTAGGTCTGCTCGTCGAGCGTTCCGCTTGACTGGGTGACGACGCTCACGCTTCCAGCGATCGGCGTGTTCGCGAGCACCACCGAGCCGGCGCCGGCAGTCACCGTCATGGTGGTCTCGGCGTCGACGATCTTGGTGCCAGCCCATGGCGCCGTTGTCACGTAGCCGCTGCCGTCCAGTGTCACGGCCACGTCGTTGAAGAAGACGGTCTCGATCGCGTCGACCTCGTGCCCGGCCAGCGACAGCACCAGGGTGTAGTACTCCTTGTTCGCGCCGTGCGTCTGCTTGAACACCACGCCGTCGACGTTGCGCACGCGCCCGTACACGCGAGAGCGCCGGCCGTCGGCCAGCGCAGTCATCACCAGGCGGTCCTGCAGACTGGCGTTGTAGGCCTCGATCGCCTTGCGACGCGCCTTGCGACGCTGGGAGGCCGTGACGACGCCAACGGCGATGAAGCTCGCGACGGCGGTGACGATCGTGCTTGTCGCCAGCAGCGTGCCGATCGCCTGAACGCCGAGATATGCGACTGCAGCAGGCATCAGGATCCCTCGCACGACCAGGCGCCCAGCACCTGCTCGAAACTCAATGTGGCCAACCCATCGCGGGCCGGCATATGCCAGTTCACACCGCCACAGACGCACAAGGCCGGTCGCTCGCCCTGCATGCACACGCCGACGTCGCCCGGCTTGGCCAGCAGCACCGACGGCAGCCGCGGCCCCAGGCGCTCCTGCACCATCTGCAGCAGCCCGCCGCCGGACACCAGCAGCCGGATCGCTTGGCGCTCGTCGGCCCAGGCGGTGCGGACGTCTGCAATGCGATCCACGCCGGTGACGGCCTCGACGCACGCCGCCGCGAAGGTCACGCAGTCGTGCTCACCCCACGCGAACGGACGTGACCGGGCCTCGCGCATGACCTCCGCCATGCGCGACTGCCAGTCCGCGCGCCTCATTGCCGATAGAAGCTGGCAGCTGGCCAGACGTCCTGCACCTGGGATTGGCTGACCACGAAACGGCGGGACGTGTCGCCCGGCACCAGGCGCTGCTGATCGGCGTCGGTATTGCGCAGCGGCTTCGGCCGGGAGAAGGTCTCGCCGCGGTGCGTGCAGATCACGCCGATGCTCGAGGCGTCGACGGCGTAGCTGATCGGCATCTGATCGACATAGCCGCGGAAGATCTGCAGCACGTCGGCGATCGCCTTGGAGACCGGATCCAGAAGAGCCACCGACAGCGTGGCGCGCGCCCCCTTGGTTTGCGGCGCGTCACCGAGCGCCAGCGCAATGCTGTCGGCGGGCACACCGCTGAGTCCGAAACGCAGCGCGCTTTCGTCGCCAGGGGCATCGGAGACGACATCGATCGATCCGAAGTTGCCGGCGCCCAGCCAGTCCGCCCCCTGATATCTCACGGTGTGCGGCGTGCTGTTGAACCGCACAGCGGGCGTGGTCTCCATTTGCTGCAGCAGGATCATCGGCGGCACAGAGCCGCTGGCGATGGTGGCCTGAGAGGTGGAGGACAGGGAGCGCATGTCAGGACGCCACCGCCTTGATGACGGCGAAGTTCAGCACGAGCGCCTCGGCCAGCGCGCCGGCGCTGAAGTTCTCGACGATGATGACCGCATTCCCCGTAAGTACGCGGTCGACGTGCACGCGGTAGGCCTTCTCGGTGCCCGACCCGTTGCCGCGATTCACCACGACGCAGTCGGTGGCAGCGATCATCGAGTTCTGCAGCACGAACGCGATGCTGGCCCCGGCCGCCAGGCTGGCGGCGTTCATGGTGATCTGGCCGCACATCTTGTTCAGCACGACCGTCGTGGCCTTGTTGGTCGACTGCGTGACGCCGCCGCCGGCCCCCGTCGCATAGCCAATGCCGGTGGTGGCCCAGGCCTGCTTGCCGTAGAGCTCCCCGAAGTTCGCGTCCAGATCGCCATTGGCGCAACTTGCGTCCGGGCCGAAGATCACTTGCGCCATTAGATGGCCTCCACAAGGTCAAGCGTGATTCCCTCGAAGCGACCTGGAGCCCAGGTCACCGGCGGCGTCTTGCCGTCGCGAAGGCGGAAGTTGATGGTCGGGCGGTCCCAGGTGATTGCGCCCCAGGCAGCCATGGCCGAGCGCGCCGAAGGCGCAAACTCGACGACGCCCATGTCGCCGTTGCCATCTGCCACCAGGGTGACGCTGCCGACGTACATGACGGTCTGCCCGTTGGGCATGCCGAACAGGTCACCGGGCGCGAGCGTGTAGCCCGGCAGCATGCTCAGCGTGCAGCTGGTGTCGAACTGCGCCACCGCGTAACGCAGGCGCGGCGCGCCGGCCGTCCACACGGCCGTCGACGGCACGGTGGTCGTCCACGTCGCGGTCGACGGCACCGTGGTCGTCCACGTCGCCGTGGTGCCGCCACGCATCGTCCCGCGCGGCACCGGGCGCTTCAGGTGGTACAGGCTCAGGAAGTTCTGAGAGCCGCGCAGGCGCCCGAGGAAGGCCTCGATCTCGGCCCCCTTCGACGCGGCAACGCCCGCCGGGATCGACAGCGACGCGACCCAGTAGTCGCCGCCGACGTCGACCACCTGCGCTGCCGCCGGGTTGAAGGCCGAGCGGAAGACACGCTCGTTGGGTTGCACCGTCATCTCGAGGCGGTTCGCGCCCCACGCCTCCGGCCATGCGTAGGTCGTCATGCCATGCCACCCCGCTGAAGACGCCTGGAGAACTCAGCGCGCAGCATGTTGTTGTTGGCCTCGAAGGCCCGCTGCAGGAGCGGCATGTCTGCATTCCCGTGCACCATCACGTTCATCTGCGGGCTGAAAACCATTGACATCGATCCGCCCCAGGCGCCGCGGCGGTTGTCGTCGGCCGTCACGATGCGCTCTCCCTTGTGCACCATCGCCAGCATGTCCCGAGGCACGTAGTCCGTGCCGACGGCGAAACCTGGAATGAACTTGAGTACGTCGCCGATGACGCCTCCGATCTTCCCGGTCTTGGCGAAATCACCCAGAAGAGCTTGGCCGAGTTTGGCGGCGAGCGCCTGTGCGGCCATGTTGATCAGCAGGTTCTTCCACAGGTCGCCGATGCTCTCGAAGTCGCCCTTGAGTGTGCGCACCAGGGTGTCTCCCAGTGCGTCCTGAATGTTACGGCCGGCCTGCTCGGCAAAGGTATTGACCTCTTCGATGACGCCTGAGAGGGTTCCAAGACGAGTCTGCGCGGCCTCACTGAACTGCTCCGCGCTGATCTCGCCGCGCTCAAAGGCGGCGGCCAGGCGATCCATGTCGGCGCGAAGCACCTCGATCTGCGCGCTCGGCGTGGAGTCGAGCAGTTCCTTGAGTCTCTGCGCTTCGTCGGCGGCGGCTTTGAACGCTGGGTCGAGATCCTCGATCTTGCCTGTCAGGTTGGCGATCGCCTCGTCCACGCCGCCGCCGCTGCCGAGCTCGTCGCGAATTTCTAGGAGCTTCGTCAGCGCGGCCCGCATGCCTTCTAGCTTCGCAAAGGTCGTGTTGTCGAGTTCGCTCAGTGCCGCTGACAGCGCCTCGTCTTTCGCACCGGCGACGTCTGGCAGCTTGAAGTCCGCGCGCTTGCCGCCGATGCCGCTGATGTCTGGCGCATTCTTGCCAGGCGTGGCCGGCCCGCCCACGCTGCTGCGCGGTCCCGGCGACATCGAGTCGATGAGCGCGCCCTGCAGGGCATCGAGCTGCGCCTGCTTGTCGGCGATCGTCTTGATCAGCTGGGCCTTCCCCTCGTCGGTGACCGGGGCGAGCAGCTGACTGATGTTGTTCGAACTCTTGATCCTATCGAAGAGACCCTTGTCGACCTGATCGGCCTGCGCACGCAGCTCCGCCAGGTCGGCCTGCAGGATCTTGATCTGCTTGCGGGAGGCGTTGTTGGTCCAGTCGAACGCGATGTCGCCGAACTTGTCGAGCGCCTTTATCAGCCCCTTCTCGTTGAAGGTCTGAAGGATCTCGTTGAGCGCGGGAATGAATTCGCTCAGTAGGGCGCGAGCCGAATCCTGCGAGTTCTTCTGCAGCGCGAACAGTTGCTTGTTGAACTTCTCCGCCTCCTCGGCCTGCTTGGTCGTGACGGTGGCGTTGAGCTGGCCGGCTTCAGCCAGGTCCTTCATGAACGGCGCCACCTCGCGCACGCTCTTGCCGAACAACTCCTGGACGATGCGCGCCTTGTTGCCGTCGTCGCTGTACCGGTTGAGCGCGACCGCGACACGCTGCAGTGCCTCGGCCGGATCGATCCGGCGCAGTTCCTGTGCGTTCAGGCCGATGGCCTTCAGCACCTTCTCCGTGTCGCTACCTGCCTTGGCTTCCTTGAGCAATCCGTTGAACTTGGTCAGCGCAGTTCCGACCGTGTCAAACGCAGTGCCGTTGCGCGCGGCAACGTCTTCCAGCGCGCTCAGGTTTTCGATGCTGGCGCCGGTGGCGTCCTTCAAGTCATTCAGTGCGTCGACGCCGTCGATCGTCGTGCGCACGAACAGCGTGATCGCCGAGATGCTGAACGCGGCAGCCAGCGAGGAGGCCAGGCCCGCGCCGATGCCCTTGAGCCCGTCGAACTGCTTCTGGATCTTGTCTGCGTTCTGCTGAGCGATCCGGGCAGCCTTATCGAGGCCTGCCTCGAGCCCCGCCAGGCGGGCCTCCAGGTCGATGCTCAGAGTTGCGAGTGGCATGTCAGTCCTTGACCTCTGGCCGCTCGGGCGGCTTGTGGTTGCGGATCACTTCAAGGCGGTGCAGCAGGTCTTCGACGTCGGCGATTCCGAGGTACTCGACCACCACGGCAATCCCCGCTAGGTCGATGCCGCCGGCACCGGTGGCCAGCAGGTTGTAGGCACGGATCGCCAGGCGATCGGCGTCGGCCGGCTGCGGCGGCTCCTCGCCCTCGTACTCGACGCCCGCCTGAGCGTCGAGCAGGGCAGTCAGTTTTTTGCGGCGTCGTCCTGCTGCTTCAGCCAGGCATTGATCTGCTGGAACATGCCCTCGCACGCAACCTTGAACCACTGCGGGCGGTCGTCGAGCAGCTCGGCCAGTAGGTCGGCATCGAACGGCACCTGGCCGTCCCCGCCCACGCCGGTCGGCAGCACGTCTGCCTCGGTGAGACCTTCCCACGGCAGGGCGTGCTCGACCAGCAGGCTCGTGGTGATGCCAGCGCGAAAGCGCGGCATCTGCATCGCCGTCGGCCGCAGGAACCGCAGACGCACTCCGTCGCGACCCACCGGCAGCGGCACCGCGAAGCCGCGCGCGGAGCGCAGCTTCTCGAGCACCGACGCCATCAGGCGGCACCCCGCAGCACGAAGCCCTTGACGGCGATCTGGAACGAGCCGGTGGCCAGCTGCGAACGCTGCAGCGACTCGCCCGGCCGCGACGGCATGCCGCGGAAGACGCGCACACTGCCGTCGTTGAGCGTCAGCCGGTAGACCTGGTAGGTGCTGGCGATCGACGCATCTTCGACCAGCTGCATCGCGGCCGAGTTGTAGGTCTGCGAGAGCAGATCGATCTGGACAGTATCCGACGGCAGCAGGCCGAAGACGGTCTGCTTGGTCACGTCGGTCAGCTTGGTGTCGTCGAGCTGGTCCGGCGTGCCACCGCCAATCTGGTACCCGATGGCTTCGGAGAGCGTCGTCCAGGTCGACACCGGCGTGAAGGTGCCGGCCGTGAAGGCAGAGTAGCCTGCCGTGTTCAGGCCTTGCAGGTCGAAGGCGTTCGCGGCCTGGTTGTAGACGCGCGTGGCCTGGCCGTCGAGTTGCACCATGCCCGCGGTCACCGTCCAGAAGCCGACGGTTCCGTTGGACATGCCGTGCGCGGCCGAGGTGGCGACGCCGGGCGATGCGAGGGTGACCGCGGTGACGGTCTTGGCGGTGTTGAACGCCGTGGCGAGCTCCAGCTTGACATTGCGGCCGACAGCAGTGGTCATGGTCTGACTCCTTCAGAAACGAAAAAACCGGCCGCAGCCGGTGGGTTGAGTGAATCTTTACAGACGCCTACACGTCGAACCAGTCGACGGTGACGATCTCGACTTCGAGGTCGTTCTCCGCGTCGTAGCCGGCGCTGCCGCGATCGCTGGGCATGCCGGCGGCGCGCAGCGCGTCGCGCACCAGGTCGGCCACCACGATCGCGTTGGAGCGCGAGCTGCCGACGCACTGGATGTCGATCGTCGACTGGACGGCGAGCAGCCCGCCGTCGAGGCCGAGCTCGTCGGAGCGCTGCTGCTTGCTGAACGCGACGAACGGGCGCGCGACGGTGGGCAGCACCGCGTCGATGCTGATGCGCGTGGCCGGCACCTGCGCGATCAGCGGCGCATGGCCGGTGAGCACGGCGCGCAGTTCGCTCTCGGCGCTCATGGCTGGGCATCCTTGCGGTTGAGGCGCTGGATCTGCGGTCCCAACGTCTGGCTGAACTTGGCCACCACTTCGGCGGCCCTGGCGACGGCGCGCTGCAGCATCTGCACGCCGGGCTTGCCGCGCGCGCCGAACTCGAGCCAGCGCCAGTAGAACGGGTCGGTCGGGCTGTACTTGCCGCGCTGGCCACCCTTGGCCGGGCGCACGTTGACGTAGACGCCCAGGTCGCCGTTGCGCCGCGCCACCTTCGACGTGCGCACGGTGATCGCCTTGCGCACGGTGCCAGGCTGACGGATCACGGCACCCTTGCGCCGAACGGGCACCGCGGCCACCGGCGTGAGGCGACGCGCCTCGTCTCGAAAGACCCGGCCGCCGGCGCGCAGCGCATTCAGCAGGGCCCGCTTGCGCAGCTTCACCGGCAGGTCACGCAGCGCCTTCTTGACGTCCTCGATGCCCGACACCTTCACCTGGATGTCACCGGCCATCGCGCTTTCCCTTCACGGTCATCAGCTCGAGGTACTCGCGGCGCCCGCCGGCGTCGATCGGTGGCCCGACGATGTCGTGGGCGTCGCCGCGCCAGACCACCCGCATCAGGCCGGTCACGTCGGCCCGGTAGCGGATGCGGAATCGCACGTCGACGGTCTGCTGCTGCTGGCCGGCGGCGAAGTACTCGTTGCCGCTCAGCGGCTCCGCGCTGGCCCAGACGGTGGCCAGGTCGACCCAGCCTCCTGTGTTCTCGCCGATGGCATCGAGCGCCTCGGCGCGCTGCTGGATCGTGACGCGCTCGCGCAGATCTCCGGCGGCCAGCATGGTCAGACCTTGAACACCCGGTACGGGTCGAGCAGGGAATCGACAAAACGCGCCGGTATCTCCGCCACCTTGCCGCCGAGCACCATCACCTCCCGCTGGGCGTAGATGAATGCCGCGGTCAGCAGCAGCCACGCGCGCATGTCGCCGGGCACCGCATTCGCATCGGCGTAGCCTGTGGTGTAGCGGATCGTCACGGCGTTGGCCTGGTCGCGAGTGGCCGGCCACTCGGCGCCGTATGCGGGCAAGAGCCAGCCCGGGAAGGTAGTGTTGTCGAGCGAGTAGGACGAGCCTGCCAGCACCTGGATGGCGCCCGCCTCGTCGACGTAGCTGACCGACGTGACCGCGGTGACGGGCGGCTTGAGCAGCTCGATCTCGGCGTCGGGGAACTCGTCGAGCGTCTGCTCCCAGGTCTGGCTGATGATCGCCGTGCCGGTGTAGTTCTCCGCCTTGGCGCGCGCGGCGGCGATCGCCAGCGTCAGGACGGCGTCGTCGTCGGTGCCGTCCTGGCGCACCTGGGCCTTGAGCTGCGCGAGCGTGATCGGCTCGGTGCCGGCGGCGGTGATCAGCTTGAGGCCCATGCCTTCACTTCCTTTTGAGCGCGACGACCGCAGGCCGACGCAACGACTGCCCGCCGGACCTCGCGAGCTGGACACCTGGGGCCGATGCACGCGCGCCCGGATAGACCTGGAACGCCGCCGCCACCGTGACGCTGCACAGCACGGCCGCCTCGTAGCTTTGCTGCGTGGTGAGCGCAGCGGTCGCCGTGGCCTGCGCCTGTGCGATCGCCTGCAGCGCGATGCGCGTGGTCAGCGCGGCCGACACCTGCGCCTGTGCGATGACGAAGCAGGCCAGCGGCTTGGCCACCGTGAGCGCCGCCGCAACCGTCGCCTGCGACTGCACCGACGCCTGCAGCGCGGCCGCAGTGCCCGCCAGCGTGGCCGAGGCCGTGACCACCGCCTGCACCGATGACTGCAGGCGGATCGCCGTCGTCAGCGTGGCGGCGATGGTGCAGCTCGAGCTCGCCGCAGCTACCAGCTGGATTCCGGTGCTGAGCGCCGCTCCGACGGTCGCCACGTCGGCAACCGCCGCCTGAAGCCCGATCTGCGTGCCGAGATCGGCGGCGACCGTGGCCTGCGCCAGCGCAGACGCCTGCAACGGCGCCGCCGTGCCGGCCAAGGCCGCAGAGAGCGTGGTGACTCCCTGGACTGTGGCGGCCAGCCGAACGCCCGTCGTCAGGGCAGCCCCGACCGTGCAGGCAGCCTGCGGAGCGGCTGCCAGCCGGATCCCGGTCGAAAGCGCCGCCGACAGCGTGGCCTGCACGCTCGCCTGCGCCGCGAGCGGAATCCCCGTCGTCAGCGCCGAGGCGACGGTGGCCTGCGCCTGTGCCGCCGCTTGCAGCGCCGCACCGTTGCCGGCCAGCGCCGCATTGATCGTGACGACCGACTGCGCCGCGGCTGCGAGCTGGATTCCGGTCGTCAGCGAGGCCGAAACGGTCACCTGCCCGGCCGGCGTCGCGGCCAGCCGGATCTGCGTGCTCAGCGCAGCGGCAGCGGTGACCTGGTCGGCGACCGCAGCCGACAGCCGGATGCTGGTCGTCAGCGCTGCCGCGACTGTCGACTGGATGCTTGCAGAGCCGGACAGCCGGATCTGGGTGGTGAGCGCCGGTAGGACGGTCGTCGAGCAGGCGACTGCCGCATCCAGCGCCGCAGCACCGCCGCCAGCCGACGCCGTGCCACGCACCCACGCCTCGAACGCCCCCGCCCCGAACGGATGCCCCAGCAGCGAAACACTTCGCGGCCCTGTTCCTGACAGGCTGAACGCTACCCGCAGCGTCGCCGCCGCAGAGGTCGCGGTGCCGTTCGCATCGGTGACAATGCACCGATACTGCCGTCCTTGAATCGAGTAGCTGGCGGTAGGGCTATAGCTGCTGCTCGTCGCGCCGCTGATGTCGGCGAAGCTGCCCGAGCTGTTGTCCTGCCACTGATAGGTGATCGGCGCCGTGCCGGTGGCCGTGACGCTGAAGGTCGCAGTGGCGCCGTTGTTGACGGTCTGGTCGGTCGGCTGTCCGGTGATCGTCGGCGGCGGCGGCGATGCTATGCGATACGTCGCCAAAAGCGCTACGGCAGTTTGTCCGGCGCCGCCAGCAACATCAAACGGCCACGTCGCATCCACAGCAGTGGTCGCTGCGACAGTCGTATACGCAGAGCCCATGCCGATAAAGCTCGGCGAGTTCTGCTCAAAGACACCACCCGTATAGCCGCTGGGGGTGGCGATGTTGCTTGCCGCCAGTCCAGTCGCTGCCCCAAGCAGCGTCTGCACAAGCTCATTGGCCTGCGCTAACGTGCCGGTTGGTCCGACCGTAAGCGTGCGCGATCCCGAACCGGAAATCAGCCCCGACAGCGCTGGGGTTGCGACTTGATCCGATAGCGACGCAGTATCAAGCCCCGACCACTCCTCAAATACAACGGAGTGGTCGGATGAAACGCTCCACGTTACGGTTGTTGAAGACGGCGATGACGCGATAACGCAATCAAAGATTGCAGCCCGCGTCGTGGTGGCGCCAGAGCCTGTGCTTAACTCGTTGGTGCGCTGCGTGTAGCTATTGGATGCCGCGTCGGCACATGATGCCGTTGGGCCGGTCGGGCTGGCCCACCCAACGGCCTTGACAATGATGACGTTACCGACAGTCGGAGCAGTGGCCCAGGTCCATGATTGCGAAGTACCGTTCCCGCTGCGTGCGCCGGACGACTGAACAAGAGTGGCTGCCACGTCAGCCCTCCATCAGCTTGCGAGCCTCGGCCGCCTCGCGCCTGATCGCGTCAATGTCAGCCGGAGGCGTGAACGAGAACCCGCGCCGAACCTTCGGACCGAGCTTCGGCATGGAGCGCCATGCACGCTGCTGTCGCTCCCACTCCTCCATCGTTTGCCGGCGAGCGGGCATGCAAGCCCCTTACCGATCTGTCTCGGTGTAGACCCCTGCAACACCGATTGCCACGGTCGTCACGGTGGTGTTGGCCGTCCCGTTGCTCATGGCGCACTGCGGCCCCATAAAAGCGGTGTTCGCGGGCAGCGTCGTGCTCGTGTTGTTTTCGTAGGTCACACCGTTCACGATGTCGTCGAGGCGCCAGTAGATCGTGCTGCCGTTGGGCGGGCAGAACATGTAGAAGTCGTAGCTGTTGCCGGCCGCGATGGCGTTGGACAGCGTGATCTGCTGCTTCGTGGTGGTCGTGGTGTCGCGAGTGACGAAGTTGAACGCGCCCGCGCCAGTGCTCGGGTCTGTGGTGTCGTGCCACAGGCCGCAGGTGTTGTTCAGCACCGTATCTGAGGCGACCACGTAGGTGCCGCTCGATGCGGTCAGGCCAGCGAAGATGCGGACCGTCGAAGCAGGGTAAAGCTCGACGATGAATCGGGAGGCGTAGAAGAACCCGCCCAGGCCGGCAGCATTGCCACGCCAGTAGTTCAGCGTGTCAGCCGCGGCGGCCTTGATGCCGAGCGTCTGGTTGGTGGTCGTGACGACGTTGGCGTAGCGCGTGCGGCGCATCTGGTTTGAGATGGCCGGAGCAGTTGTCGCAGGCGTCGGATGCGAGACCGTTCCGCCAGAAGTCCATACTGGGCCGATGCCAGCGCCAGAGCCCGTTCCGGTCGAGCCGGTGCTCGGAACGTACATAAGCACCCGGTTCTGGAAGAACGCCGTCTGCATGGCCGTGTCAAGTCCGCTCGGCCCCTTGATCTTCGGGAGCATCCGACCCGCGATCGACTTGGCGTACTGGTAGAGCGTGCCCGACGCGGGTGTGCCTGGTTCAGCCGTGATGGCTGGCCACAGGGATGCGCCGACGTTGTCGAGCTGCACGGTCTTCGACGCCAGCGACGCAATCGCGACGTACTTGGTGCCCGCTGCCAGCGTCACGACGGCATTGGCGTTGCTCGAACGAAGCACCGTCGTGCGCGTGAGCGTGTTGGAGGCCGAGTAAGTCCCCAGTCCTTCCTCGTATTCGCCCGTCGCGTTGCCGTTCGCATCAACCGCCCAAAGCGCATACCAGCACGTATCGGACGGAGAGGTCATCACCGAGCCGAACGCGCGAAAGCCCGTCACGACACCGGAGAGCGTCAGCGCGCCCGTGCCGGTGGTCGTGGTGGACTCGAGGACGCGATCTTCGGAGACGTGGGCCATTCAGACCTCAGTTGTCGATCTGGATCGACAGCGCCGCAGCCGCGAACGACGGCGCGGCGTCGCCGTTGTTGATCGTCTTGCTGGTGGTCAGCGGCGCCCAGAAGAGCAGGTTCCCAGCCGACGTGGCATCGAAGATGCCGATGCCGGTCACCGTGCCCCAGTTGGCCGTCGGCGCGGGGAACGTGATCGCGTTGTTGTTCGACGTCGTGCCGCTGGTGCCGCTCGAGGCGGTGGTGCTGGCCGCGGCCTGCGTGCCCGCCCAGTTCGCCAGCGACGAGGCCACCGTGACGCGGGCGTACGAGCCGCCCGTGACTTCGGTGCCGCCGCCGGTGTCGCTCGGGTTAGCCGTGAACAGGCCGACGTAGACGTTGGTCGGGCCGGTGCCGGCCGCGGCCGAGGCTCCGGTCACGCCGATCGCCTGGCCTCGCAGCAACCAGTCGATCAGCTTGTTCTCCAGGAAGTCGCTCATGTGAGCCATGGTGTTCTCCAGTGCGAAGGGCCGGCTGCGCCGGCCTATCGTTCACGCGTTGTCGGGTTGGGCGGCGCCCAGGCTCTTGGCGTAGGCGACGGCCTCGGCGTTGGTGTCGAGCTCGCCCGCGGCGACGCCGGCGTCAGCCTCGTCCTTGGCCAGGGTCACCACGTCGTCGGCCGCGCCCCAGCTGCAATCCAGGAGTACGCGCGCCTCGACCTGGGCGCCATCGGTCGCTTGTTTCTTGGCCATGTGCTTCTCCGTGTTGCCTCGAAAAGAACACCGGCCCGGCACAGACATCTGCACCCGGCCGGGAAGGCGTGCCCGCTCTCAAAGCACGCCAGGAGGAGACAACCGCGAGATCAGGTGGCCGAGTTGGCGTAGTACTTCACGGCAGCGGTGTCGAGCAGGTTGCCGCCGGCGCGGTGCCACATGAGGAAGCCAACCTGGCCGAGCTTGGCGTAGGCGGAGTCCTCGAAGCGGAACAGCGTCGGCGCCATCACGTCGCGCACCACGTACTGGTTGAAGTCGCCGAACAGGATCGACTTGGCGTTGGCCGCCATGGCCGCCACGTCCTGGTTGATCTGCACCGCGTAGCCCAGCAGCGAGTCGCCCATCGCGCCGCCCAGGCCTTCGTAACCGGGCAGGAACACCGGACGGTTCTGGCTGTCCTTCAGCTTGCGCACGACCTTCAGCGAGCTGTCGGCCATCATGAAGCGACAGGAGCCGGAAGCGCGGTAGGCCGGATCCACGGAGTGCACCAGGTCGACCAGGTCATCGAAGATGACGCTGGTGGTCTGGCCGGTGGTGCCGGTCTTGCCGAGCGTCGCGCCGGTGACCACGCCGCGCGGCTGCGCAGTCCCGGTGCCGGTGGTGAAGAACTGGTTGGTGATGCGGCCGATGCGCTGCACGAGGCGGTTCTCGACGAAGGCGGCCACGTCGATCTGGCTGTCTTGCAGCAGTTCGAACGGCACGGCGACGATCTTGGACGAGAACTTGTAGGTCACCACCGCGACCGTGCCGAACGTCGGATCCGCAGCCGTGGCCGTGGTGTTCTGCGCGATCAGTTCGCCGACTTCCGCAGTGCCGTCGCTGGTCGGCCAGCTCATGTCGTTGCCCATCGCGGTGCGGATCACCTGCGCCACCGCGCGCATGCCGCCGAACTGCTTCAGCGCGTCGACGATGCGGGTCGCGACCTCGGACTGGACGGTGTAGCCGCCTTCGCCGGGAGTCGTCGTCGACATCGTGGCCCGGATCTCGCGCCACTCCTCGGCCGTGATGCTCTTCTCGCCTTGGCGGAGGAACTTGTTGTAGAGCTCGGCCAGGCGGTCGCCTGCTTTCGCTCCCGGCGCGCGGCGCGCCGCGGCGCCGGCCAGCTTGTCGTTCTCGGCCTGCTCGGCTTCGAGCGCGAGATAGTCTTCGACGCGCTTGAGCTGCGCCTTCAGATCCTCGATCTCCGCCATGCCGGCGTCGTACTGCGACTGCAGGTCGGGGGTCCACTTGTCGTTGTTCTTCTCCACGAGGGAGCGAACTTCCTGGGCGCGGGCGGCGATACGCTCCCGCAGGGCTTGGATGCTGTGCATCGTGCGGTCCTTTCAGTTGGGACAAAAAAAAGCCGCCCGGGTGGACGGCTTCTGCTTTGCGCGGGAGCGCTCAGGCAGTCAGTGCAGCGACGTCGAGGCGGCGCAGCAGAGCTGCCGCATCGACGGTCGCGAATTTGGTGTTGTCGGACAGCTCGTCCGCGGAGGGCGCCTTGCCGTAGGCGCTGAGGTTCCATGCCGCTTGCGCCTTGGGCGCGTCCTCGGCAATGCTGTCGGCGAAACCATTGGCCACCGCCTCGTCCGCGGTAAACCACGTTTCGGCGGCCATCCACTCCTCGATGGTTTTCGGATCCTGCTTGGTGCGGTCGGCGTACGTCTGCACCAGGGTGCCGTCGATCTTGTCGAGCAGATCGGCCGTGGCCACGAGCTCATCGGAGTTTCCGTAGGCGAATGTCCAGGCCTTGTGGATCATGAACAGCGCGCCCTTGTTCATCACGACCTGGTCGGCGGCCATCGCGACGAACGTCGCCGCGCTTGCCGCCAAGCCGTCGATGTGGGCGATGATGTTGGCCGGGTGCTCGCGCAAGGCCTGCTCGATCGCACGAGCGCCGAAGACCGCACCGCCCGGCGAGTTGATTCGCAGGTGGATGGTGCTGGCCGTGATCTCGCGCAGCGCCTTGACGAAGGACTGTGGCGCCACGCCGCCGAACCACTCCGCTTCGAGCTCGTCGGAGACGATCGCGTCGTACAGGAAGATCTCGGCCTCGGAGCCGTCGTCCTTCGCAGCGATCTCGAATCGCCGCTGCGGCATGCGGCGGTTGTCCGCCAGCAGTTTGCAGAGTTTGTTCATGGCTGCGGCGGCGTTGGAGCCGGCGGGTTGTCGAAGGACGTGTCGGTGGGAAGGTTCTCGAGGCGCCGGATCTCGTTGGCCTTCATCCAGGCAGGCTCGCCGGCGCGGCCAAGGGCAATGCGATAGGCCTCGAAGCGCGACTTCGTGTCGCCGCGCTCCAGCCCGGCGGTGACAAACTCGCAGAAGTTGCGCGAGGTCTTGAACAGCTTGTGGTTGAGCTCTTGCTCGATGGCGACAAGGTGGCGCTGCAGCGTGTACTTCACGAAGCCGATCGACATCTGCTCGATTCCGCTGCCCCAGCTGGTGGTCTTCTCGGTGTGGCCGATCATGAATGGCGGAACGCCGAAGGCTCGGCAGATCTCCTCGACCTGGAAGCCCCGCGTGGCAATCATCTGGGCGTCTTCGCTGCTCAGCGTCAGCTGGTGCAGTTTCATGCCGCCGGCCAGCACCACCGGCGCCTTCTTGGCACCCTGCCCGGTGTGGCGCGAGATCCAGCTCTGGCGCAGAACCTCCCGCTGCTCCTCCTTCATGTCGCCAGGCACTTCGAGCGCGAAGTCCGGGCGCGCACCGTCGGCCATGAACTGCGCGGACTGGCTGTCCGCCGCGGCCGCGATGCCAGCCGGGTTGCGCAGAGCGTACTGGAGTTGCGACAGGCTGCGCCTTCCGTTGAAGCCGGGCCCTGCAATGTGAAGCATGTCGTCCTGATCGACGACTTCCGTGCGCGTCACGGTGTCGTAGGCATCACCCTGCGGGTCAGGCGCGATGACGTAGTGCAGACGTCCGTCCACCTTGCGCACTTCGATGCGATCCGGGTGGATCGGCTCGAAGCCAGCCACGGTCGGGCTGATGCGCGACGCGCGGTGGATGCGCGCGAAGGCGTCGCCGTGGAACAGCCGCGAGCTGACCAAGTACTCCCACATGGTCGCGGCCGACCAGCCGGACATCGGCCGCTCGTTCAGCAGCCACCACAGCGCATCCTTGTACGCCTCTCGGTCGCCGTCTTGTGCGCGCCGATAGGTGTGCAGCGGCATGCTGGCGATGGAGCCGCCGATGAGATTGACGCAGGCAGAGACCGCCGAAACGGCCCGTGCGGACTGCTCGCTGATGGCGATGGTGCTGCCAACGTTGCCGCGCACCCAGTCGTCCCAGTCGATGCCGCCCCACCTGACAGCACGCGGCTCCTGCGTCTCGCTGCCAATGCCGGCCCGGCGCTGTGCCTCTGGACCAGACTGGCGCAGCCAGTTCATGAGCACGCGTGATTGGTGCGCATGGGGATCGAGTTTCGCGGCGGCGGTCATAGCACGTAGATCTGCGGCGTGGCCGTCGTGGCGTTGATCATCGAGCGCCCGAGCGCCAGCAGCGACGCCACCGGACCGTCGATCTTGTTCTCCTCGCGCTCCTTGGTCGGGTGCTTGAGGCCAGTGATCTTCGAGACGCGAACGACGACGTTGCTCATCATCCAGGTCATGACAGGGTTGGCGTCGTGCTCGAGCTTGCGCTCCAGCACCAGGTTCTCCACCTGGATCAGCGGCTGCGTGAAGAACAGCGGCGCCTGGCGGATCTCGACCAGCGGCAGGCCTTCCTCGCTCAGCTTCGTGGCGAAGTAGCGCGACATGGCCGGGTCGTAGGGGATCTCCTCGACCTGGAACTGCTTGCAGAAGTTGCGCAGGTCGTCGGCGATCACGTCGAAGTCTGTGGCATTGCCGTCGGTGACCGTCACGTAGCCGGCGCGCGCCCAGCCCTGCAGGTGCGCGTTGCCGGACTCGCTGATGGCGAGCTCGTTCAGGTACAGCCGCGTGAAGAGGTAGAACCGCTCGCTGCGCTTGAACACCAGCGCCAGCGCCGCGAAGTCGCGCTTCTCGGCCAGGTCCATGCCGATCCAGCAGCGCTCGCCGCCGAAGTCGGCCAGCTGCAGCTTGGCGTTGCCGCAGCGCTTCCAGTCCTCGATCGGCATCCAGGCGCTGTCAGCATTGACCCAGCGGTTGAGCCGCTTCGTCAGCACGTTGTTCAGCGCGCTGGGCATGGCCTGGGCCTTGCGCACCGCCGCGGCCATGTCGTCGGTCTTGACGCTCACGCCGAGGTTAGGGTTCGCCTTGCGCCAGACCGCCGGGTCGTGCCACGTGTCTTCGTCGTCGATCGTGAAGATGATGCCGAACCACGACTCGTCGACGTGCGCGCCCTCGAGCACCTTCACCGTGTAGTCGCGCTGCTCGTAGCAGATGCCCGACGTGTCGGTGCCCGCGGTGGTGATCATTAGGATCAGCGGCTGCGAGCGCGCGCCGGTGGCTGAGTCGATCACGTCGTACACCGCCCTGGTCTTGTGCGCATGCAGCTCGTCGACCACGGCGAAGTGCACGTTCAGGCCGTCGAGCGTCGAGCCCTCGGCGTTCAGCGGCTTGGCGCTGGAGGCCGTGGTCGGCACGGTGATGTCGTGCTTGCCGACGGTGACGCCGAAGCGCGCCAGGAACTCCGGCTCGCGCAGGGCCATGTTGCGCGCCACGTCGAACACCTCGCGCGCCTGGTCACCGGTGGTGGCCGCGCTGTAGACGTGCGCGCCAGGCTCGGCGTCGGCCGTGGCCATGAAGAGCAGGATGCCGGCCGCCAGCGTCGATTTCGCGTTCTTGCGTGCCACCTCCTCGTACCCGCGCAGGAAACGGCGCAGGCCGCTTACCGCGTGCTTCCAGGCGAAGAGGTTGATCACGATGAACACCTGCCAGTCTTCGAGCTTGATCTTCGTGTAGCCGAGCTTGCCGTCGATGTACTGCGGCCGCGCCCACTCGCCCTTGATGTGCGGGAGCAGCTCGATGAACTTGCACGCCCGCGCGCCGGACTTCTCGTCGAACACGTATGGGAAGCCGTCGGTGTTCTGCCTGTCCAGGTCGCCAAGGAATCGTTTGCACGCCAGGCGCTCGAAGCGGCCGGCCGTCTCCTCGCCGCGCACCACCCGCTCGGCGTAGGCGGTGGCGCGGCCTGCGTACGTGGCCACTTAGAACGAGTCCCAGCCCTGCGGGTCCGCCGGCGCCGCGGGTTCGGCAGGCTCGCCGCCGGCGCCGCCGTCGAACAGCTTCAGCTGGGCCCGGATCGCCGGCGTGACGCGCGCGCGCTGCGCCGGCGTCAGACCGAACTCGGCCAGCAGGTGGCGCAGCTTGTCCATCTCTCGGTTCAGCACCTGGTACATGACGGACTGGATGCGCAGGCCCTTCGGCGTGTAGTCGACCAGGGCGTCGGCGGGATCCTTGCCCTCCTCGACCAGGCGCGCCTGGCGGCCGGAGATCGAGCGCTCGATCTGCTCGAGGCGGCCGATCGTCTGGCAGAGCATGGCCAGCGCGTCACGGTCGACGGTGCTCAGCAGGTTGTAGCGGAGCAGCTCGGGCGTCAGCCGGCGCCAGGCCTTGCGCGCCTCTGCGCCGAGGTGCCGCGGCATCGATGGCAGCCCGACCTCGGGACGGAACATCGCCGAGAGGTCGACCGGCCGATGCCCGCGCCCGCCCTCCAGAGCGACGAGCTCCGGCGGCTTCGGTTTCGGACCTCGTGCACCCACTGCTCACCCCTTGGAAGACACCCCCCCACCCCGGAAACCTGCGTGCGAAAAAAAACAGGGACGG
>Ga0268298_10001888_pt1 | contig 23753 bp, 21 predicted proteins | sample WWTPWeurt_MetaG_FD_194462 | JGI IMG/M metagenome (GOLD analysis project Ga0268298, IMG submission 194462) | Activated sludge microbial communities from WWTP in Nijmegen, Gelderland, Netherland - WWTP Weurt | ecosystem: Engineered > WWTP > Aerobic digester > Activated sludge | place...
AGAGGAACCCCTCCCGGATACCCGTCTTGTCGCTCGCGAATTCGATCGCGTCTTTGATATTCTTGGCGTCATAACTTTCGCCGAGGAGCGTATTCAAGTCATTGCGCAAATCATTGAGTTTCTCGCGAAGTTGCTCGATAGTCGCGCTCTGCTCCGCCACGTCTTCCGCGATTGCCGCCTGATTTTGGGAAAGACTCGCCCTCTCGGCGTTCTTCTTGGCGAGCGCCGCCTCGGTTTCCTTCTTCATCGCTTCAAAAGCCGATCGTTCCTCTTCGCGCGCGCCCCGCAACGCCTCCATATCGTCGAGGATACCGCCAATGCGCGATCCGATCGTGGCGAAAGAATCCGAAACATCCGTTTGCTGGGAAAGCGTTCGCTCTCCCAAGAAAAGCTCCGCGGAAGATCGAGATCCGTCGAGATACGCTTCACGCAAAAGATCGGCGAGCACCTCTTGCTTCAAGGCGATTTGCTGATTCGTCAATTCGATTTCGAGCTCCGCTCGCGTAATAGAGTCCGTCGTATCAAGAATCGCCGCCTGCGTCTTTCGAATCGCAGCAACCGCCGCTCCGAGAGATGCATTCACGTGACTCAAATTTTGTTCCAGCAATTCTTTCTTCTTTGTCGCCTCTTTGAGTTTTTTCTCGTACTTCTCGATGTCGTCCTTGATATCGTCCGGATCATCCTCCGCCGAAACAGGGAGCGACAAAACAAAGCCCGACACCAGCGCCGCGCACGCAATCACCGAAAAAATCACTCCGCGCCAACCACGACGAAAAATCAGCCTGTTCATAGAGAACAGTATAGCATACTCGTCTTTTTCTATTCCGTTTCTTTCGACTTGGCGACGATAGCATCCTCGATACGTCCGGCGATATCGGGATGCGCTTTGAGAAACGCTCTCGCGGCTTCGCGACCGACGCCGAGCTTTTCATCGCCAAAAAGGAAGGAGTTGCCACTCTTCTTCACCACCTCATAGAGAACGCCGGAATCAATGAGATCGCCTTCACGTGAAATCCCCTCATTGTACATAATGTCGAATTCGGCCTTGCGAAACGGTGGTGCCACTTTGTTCTTCACGATTTTCACCGTCACGCGGTTGCCGACCACTTCCTCGCCCTTCTTGATCTGTGCGGCGCGACGCACCTCGACGCGAACCGACGAATAGAATTTGAGCGCCTGTCCGCCGGTCGTCGTCTCGGGATTGCCAAACATCACGCCGATCTTCATACGGATCTGATTGATGAAAATCACCACCGTATTCGAGCGCGAAATGATCGCCGTCAACTTCCGAAGCGCCTGCGACATAAGCCGCGCCTGTCGCCCCACATGCTGATCCCCCATCTCACCCTCGATTTCTGCCTTGGGGACGAGCGCCGCGACCGAGTCCACGACAATCACATCAACCGCGCTTGAACGCACCAGAGTTTCCACGATATCAAGCGCCTGCTCCCCCGTATCCGGTTGAGAAATGAGGAGTTCATCAATGTTGACGCCGATGCGCTTCGCGTATTCGGGATCAAGCGCGTGCTCCGCGTCGACAAACGCCGCCGACCCGCCGGCTTTCTGGGCATTCGCCACGATATGGAGCGTCAAGGTCGTCTTTCCCGACGACTCCGGTCCGTAAACCTCGATGATACGCCCGCGCGGCACGCCGCCAATCCCGAGCGCGAGGTCAAGTGACACCGATCCGGTCGGAATCGCCTGCACGTCCACTTTCTTCACGTCGCCCAACTTCATAATCATCCCATCGCCAAACTTCTCCCGGATCTCATCCATCACCGCGTTCAAATTTTTCTTTCCCACCTTCTCCACGGTCTTCGCTTCCTTCACTTCCTTCGCCCCCTTGCCAAAAGGAGCTTTCTCTTTTGCCCGAAACATAAGGGTAGTTGTTAAAAAATATTATTCGACATTTTCTTGCTCCTCGATTTCAAATGGAACGCCAATCACCGTGCCCGCTTTTTCACTGAGAGGTTTTATTTCGCCGCCATTCCACGACGCGAGCGTCCCCCTTCCGGAGTTTGAGTCTACCGTACATCCTTTTTCACAGTCAAATTCTTTCGTTTCTCCTTTCGCAAGTTCGCCTCGATATATTTCTTTTCCTTCCACACGAATGAGAATGGAAACCGGCTTTTCCTCCGATGTCGAAAGAATAAGTTTCGGCGAAACCGGCGGCAAAGGCGAAGATTCCGCTACCGGTTCAGCTTGGGGAATGGCGTACTCCGCGACGACCGACACCGTCTCCGTCCGCTCCTTTCCGAAACGATTCACTACCTTTATCGTCACGGTATTCACTCCCGACTGCAGACGGATTCGCTCTCGGAATTCCCCCGTTTCTCCGACCAATGCCGGCTCATTATTCAAAAAAAGTTTCGCGTCTCGATCGGTTTTCCCGACGACACTGCATTCATCATTCTTCACCGTCTCACCATTTTTGGGTTCAAGAAGTACGAGATACGGCTCCGAAACGAACATTCTGTACTCTCGGTACAAATAGGACGCGATACCGAGTACCGCAACAGCAACAACGGCGCCAACCACTATGCGCGGCGTCACCACAAAAGCCGAGAATCGCCGCGGCCGACGAACGACTGCGGACGGATGCTTCTCGGGTTCCTTTCCGAGATTCTTGGCGATACTCCGCTCGCGTTCATAGAGCCGCAACAGTCCGTTTGCGTCAACACCGAGAAATCGCGCGTAACTCCGCAAGAACCCGCGGACATAGACATCCGCCGGAAGCTTCGTATACTCGCCGTTTTCGAGGTACTCAAGATGCTCCCTGCGAATACCGGTCTCTCGAGCAACCTCCGCGAGATTCACATGGTAATCCGCGCGCACTTTCTTGAGCTTCTCGCCGAGCGTGAGCGACCCGACCTTCTTGCGAGTAAATCCGTTTCCGAGCATACGAGAAAAGCGCAACCCCGCCCAAGCGAGGTAAAAAAAAGAAGAGCATTCCCATTCTCAATGCTCCTCGGAGAATTGTCAAATTGACGATGGGATCTCGTAATCTACGAACTCATAGAATCATTGAAGTCCAACAAATCCATCCCATTCAAAAAGAATTCAGAGAAAGACTTTTCAGCTTTGCATGGATTTTTAGTCATGATTTTTAAGTGGTTCCGAGTTTGATTTTTTCATCTTTTTCTCAATCGTTTTTTGAACGGCTTTGATGGCGTCCAAATACGACTTTTCGACCTCGCTTAAGGTTTTGGCTTGATATTTTTTGTATTCTCCTTTCGCTTTTTCTATGGCCTCTTCATGGCGTATAGCTCCGGCATCAAGCAAAAGTTTTTCTCCGGTGGCGGTCAGAATAGCATCGAGGTGATCTGCCCAATTTTTCATTTTCATCGGTATGGCACGCTCCGCTTGACGCTCCGCGAAGTCAAGGTACCCCGAAACGATTTGTCCGAGCGAGCGAAGTTCTTTTTCATTCAGATAATTTTTGGCAATAACGACATCCGCAAGATGAGGGCGCACACCTTGAAATGTCGTGAGTCCCATAAATTCTTTTTCAGCGTCAGCGCGACTGTAAATGACTTCCGCGGCCGTCTGCCCATGTACGGAAAAATGGATTTTATTTTGCACCTTTTTGAAAAACTCCACTGAAGCATCGTCATTCGGATCATAGTCAATACTGGTCGCGTAAATATCGAGAATTTGACGGTAGAAAATCTTTTCACTCGCGCGAATATCGCGAATACGAGCCAGAAGCTCCTTCCAATAGCCGTCGCCACCCATTGCCTTGAGTCGATCATCATCCATGACAAAACCCTTGACAATATACTCCTTGAGTCTTGTCGTTGCCCACTGGCGAAAATGTGTCGCTATCTCCGAGTTTATGCGGTAACCAAGAGAAATTACAACGTCGAGATTGTACATTTTTATAGTCCGACCCACATGACGATTTCCCTCTTTTCGAACTTGTAAGGATTCCTTACAAGTTCGAATTTCATCCAACTCTTTTTCTACGAATATATTTTTGAGATGGATGGTTATATTTTGAGGGGTAACGCCAAAAAGCTCGGCAAGCTTTGCTTGAGAAAGCCATACCGTTTCATTGTCTATCCGCACCTGAATGCTTGACCGACCGCCCTCGCGTTGGTAGAAAATGATTTGATTGTTTGGTTTGCTATTTTTCATACAAAGCAAAAAAGAGCATTCCCATTCTCAATGCTCCTCGGAGAATTGTCAAATTGAGTGAGAAAAAATTTTTGGAAATGATAAAGGCGACTGCGTCCAGCAATCGCCTGTTTTCATATATTCACCATTCAAGACGAGGTTTGAAGCCTCTTCTTTCCCGCGACGGCAAGGCAAAGCTCTTCTAAAGTTTTGTACCTTTCGAAACCCGCAAGTTCGATCGCGTAATGTTCGGGAAGTCCCATCCGTTCCGCACCATCGGGCCACCCAATAAACACACTACTTGAATTACGAGAAAGAAGCGCTCGTCCAATAAAAATTCCCAGCTCGAGATTCGTGTTCAGCCCAAGCAACTCATCCTCCTTTCTCGGAATCCAAAACAGCACGCGAGACGAAGACAGAAGGCGACTGGACTCCCACCGATGAATAAAATCCCTTTCCGTGAAATCGCCCGCTATCTCTTCTCCTCTCGGCTCGGGAACAAATATGAACCCTTGAAAATCCGCTTTGCGAAGCAGGTATACCGCACTACTCCTCCAATTATATTCGATGAGTTGATGTCGCGAGGTTGGTCCGGCAAGAAAAATTGATCCGACATCTTGAAGTATATCGCTTGGTGGCAGATCCTTGTCGTTGTAACACTGAACCCGCTCATCGTGCCACATGCTCCGTATAGACGACAACTGAAGAACGCGCTTCCTGAAAAAACGAGACATCCTCTCTTGAGCATCATTGATCACACGAATTCTCCTCGTATACGTTGTTAAAGAAACACAGTCCCTGCGGAAGGGGTGGGATTCGAACCCACGGTACCCTTGCGGGTACAACAGTTTTCGAGACTGTCCTATTCGACCACTCTAGCACCCTTCCGAACTACTCTTATCCGATCTCCCGCACGCCGATCAATTGCAATCGATCGTTATTGCGGTGGCGACCGAGACAGAGGACGGCGCGCTCGCCTTTTTTGACCTTGTCCTCACGGAGGAGTTTCTCGATCAGGCGGTCGATAATGCCGTCCAGAGCAGTATTATCCGCAAAAAGCGACGCGTCAACCCCCCAGAGGAGCGCCATCCGATTCCACGCGCGCCGGTTGTTCGTCGCGACAAAAAGTCGTGACACGGGCCGGAAGTGCGACATCAACCGGGCGGTGAAGCCACTCTCGCTCATAAGGAGTATACTCTCGGCATCATAGCTCTTCGCCAATTCATACACGCCTCGAACGACCGTCGAATATTCGGAACGAAGATTCATCCCGATCGCGTCATAGACATTGTCAAAAGGCGAGTCTTCCGTATTCTCGATAATCTCACACATCGTGCGGACCGTCTCGACCGGATACTTCCCCGACGCCGATTCTTCCGAGAGCATCACGGCGTCCGCGTGATCAATGACCGCATTGGTCACATCGCTCACTTCGGCCCTGGTCGGGCGCGGATTCTCGGTCATAGATTTCATCATCTGCGTCGCAACAATGACCGGTCGCACGGCGGAGAGACTCTCCGCGATAATTTCCTTTTGCAAAATCGCGACCCGCGCCGCGGGAAGTTCGATACCGAGATCACCGCGCGCAACCATCACCGCGTCCGCCTCGCGCACGATTTCTTTGAGATTCTTCACCGCTTCTTTTCGCTCGATCTTCGCGACGATTTTCGGGAGAAGTGTCTCATCAATGCCCGTCTCCGCCATCACCTTCCGCGTCGCCCGTATATCGTCGGCGCTCCCCACAAAGGACAGCCCCACATAGTCAACGCCCTGCTCCGTGACAAAGTGCAAATCCTTTTCGTCCTTGTCGGTGAGAACCGGGAGTCGCAGTTTCGAATCCGGCAAATTCACGCCCTTGTGATTTTTGATCTCACCCTCATTCACCGCCTCGAGTTCAAGCGCGATCCCCTCCTTCTTGGTCACCTGAAACTGAATGAGGCCGTCCTCCACCAAGATCACATCATCCACCTCGATATCGGAAACGATATTCGGCTGATCGAGAAAAAACCGGTGACCGCGCGTTTTCGGAAACACATCTTTCCCGGAAACATCCCCCGCGTACACCGTGTCGCCCTTCTTCACTACAAACGGCTCATCCACGAGCGTCCGAATGCGCGGTCCCTGAATATCGGCGAGAATCGCAATCGGCGTATTGAGCTCTTCGGAGAGCTCGCGCACGCGATTGATCACCATCTCATGCCACGAATATTCGCCATGTGAAAAATTGAGTCGCGCCACATTCATCCCCGCCCGCACCATATCCCGAAGCGTCTCCTTCGCCTCGGATGCCGGCCCAACCGTTGCCACTATTTTTGTATGTTTCATAAAAAAATTTTCCCCAATTGAAAATTGATCATTGAGCATTGAACATTTTTCTTCCTCTATCATACGGGAAAGCGACCAAGAAAAAAAGAGCACGATGCCCTTTTTCTCAAATATTTTGTTCCCTGCCGCACCCTTACTTCCACATTCCCACACTTAGATATTGATCTTCTTCGCGAGGTCGCCAATAATCGGCATTTCCCACTTCTCCCCCTGAAACGCTTTCACGAGTCCGATGATGTTGAGAACGAAAACCACAAGCGCGGCCGCCCATCCGATAAACGGAAACCAGAACACAAAGCTCCCGATAATCCACACAATGAGAAGTGCAAGCCCCTGCTTGGCGTGGAACTGACAGTACGGACTCTCCCGCTTGAGGAAAAGCGGCACTGCCACCAAAAAGCCGAGATAACTAAGCGCCGCGACCAGCTTGTTTTCCTCCACATCCTTGTCACTGGACGCCGCCCCCTCGTGTACCGTTTCCCACGCCTTTTCATTCTCCGCCTTTTTCTCGTTTGTTTCTTCCATAAATTTTATACAATGATTACGCCTCCAATGTATCACAACCTCGCAAAAAAGATAGTCCGCTCTCCATTCTATTCACCCTTCTTCATTCCCTCTCCTACACCTTCATCCCGCGCAAGGCGGCTATCCGATCCTCCATTGGCGGGTGGGTCATAAACAAACTCATCAGCTTCTTCCCCTTGAAGGGGCTCGCGATATAGAGGTGCGCCGTCGCGCGATTCGCTGCCTCCAAGGGCTCCATGTCGCCCGAAATTTTCTGGAGCGCGCTCGCGAGTCCTTCGGGATAACGTGTGAGAAGCGCGCCGGAGGCGTCCGCCAAGAATTCGCGCTTCCGTGAAATCGCGAGTTGCATCAACATCGCCGCGATGGGCGCGAGAATAGAGAGTACGATCGCGAGCACCATCAGGATCACCTGAAGCTGTCCACTCCCGCGATCATCATTTCCTCGCCGTCCGAAAAACGCCCAGTGCCGAAACCAATCCGCGAGGAGCGTGATGAAGCCGACCATCACGACGACCACGGTCGAGAGCAAGATGTCGCGATTCCCGATATGCGAGAGCTCATGAGCGATTACTCCTTCAAGCTCTATTTTTTCCAACCGATTGATGATGCCGGTCGTGAGGCAAATCACACCGTGTTTGGGATCACGCCCCGTCGCGAAGGCGTTCATCGCCGTGTCTTCGATGATATAAATTTTCGGCGTTGGCAGTCCCGCCGTGATGCAAAGATTTTCGACGAGACGATAGATCTCGCGTCCATTCTCGCGCGTCACCTCCTTGGCGCCGCTCATCGCGAGCACGATCTTGTCACTCCACCAGTACGACCCAAAACTCATGATGATCGAAAACGCGACCGCCCCATAGAGAATCGCGCTACTTTGCATCGCCCCCGCAAACACATACCCCACCCCAATCACAAACACCAAAAACCCCGTGATATACACCCAGGTCAGACGCGTGTTTTTATCGTAGGAAGTGTACAGTGTCATAAATTGAAAGGTTTTCGCATTTGAGTGCAGTTCAAGGAAGATGCGAAGCGCAAAGTAAGCTGTATGTAAACATACGGTGTCGAGCACTGGAACATCTGACGCAGAAATGCGCCAAATGCAAAAGCCCGACTAAAACTCAACTTTCACTGGCTGCTTGGCGGCTTCTTCTTCGAGTTCGAAGAATTCGCGTTTGGCGAAATTGAACAGGTTGGCAATGATATTGGTCGGGACGGTTTCGATCTTGGTATTGAGTTCCATCACCACGCCATTATAGAAGCGGCGCGACGCCTGAATCTTGTTCTCCGTATCGGAAAGCTCGCGCTGAAGCTCGAGGAAATTCGTATTCGCCTTGAGATCCGGATACGCCTCCGCGACCGCAAAGAGACTTTTCAATGCCCCCGAAAGCATATTTTCCGCCGCCGCCTGCTCCGCAGCACCCCCGCCCGCTTGCATCGCGTGACTTCGCGCTTCGGTCACCTTTTGAAACACTCCCGACTCATGCGCGGCATAGCCCTTCACCGTCGAAACGAGATTGGGAATGAGGTCATAGCGCCTCTTGAGTTGAACATCGATATCACTCCACGCCTCCCCCGCGCGATTCTTGAACGTGACCAAACCATTGTACGCCATCACTCCCCACACGATAACAATCGCTCCCACCCCGAGCAAAATATAGACAAGCATCATACGTCTTGTGAGGCGAATTCTCTCGGAGATAACATCCGAAAAGTCTCGCCTGTTAAAGTAAAAAGCTTATTCCCAACACCTCAACTCTAGCACAAAGCCCCTCCCATGAAAAGCGCCGTGCCGAAAAGAAAAGAAGGGTGTATAATGAAAGGGAATTCCAATTTTTCATTTTGCATTCTTCATTTTTAATTTTTCCTCTATGATTCGCAATGAAATCATGCTCTTCCTCGTGCCGATCTTGGTCGGCATCATCGCCGAGGCGATCAAGTTTGCCAATTATTGTCGCAAGCACGGCTGGGATTTGCGTTACTCGATCGCCTATGGGCATATGCCGAGCGCGCACACCGCCTTCGTCGCCTCTCTCGTCACGACCGTCGCGCTTATCGACGGCTTCGCGCAAACGAGCTTCGCGATCGCGCTCACCCTTGCCATCATCGTCATCTTCGACGCTCTGCGCCTACGCGTCTATATGGGCGAACACGCGCAGTATCTAAACGCCCTCACCAAAGAACTCAAACTCGACGAATCAACATTTCCCCGCCTCAAAGAACGTGTCGGCCACAAACCCGAAGAGGTCGCGGTCGGCGCCATCCTCGGCATTCTCCTCACGCTCTTCTTCTTTGCCATCTGGGGAATATAAACCCGACTATTTTCCTTCCAATTTTCGTATCTCATCTCGCAGGATCGCGGCGGTTTCGAAGTCGAGGATTTTGACAGCTTCATTCATCTCGCTTTTCTTTCGGCGGATGAGTTTTTTCTTGTCGTTGCCGAAAACTTTTTCGTCGAGCGCGAGATCGGCGCGGACGGCGCGATCATGATCGCTCTCTATCGAATCCGTAATATCGTGGATTTCTTTGCGAATCGTTTCCGGCGTGATGCCGTGCTCCGCGTTGTACGCGAGTTGAATCTCGCGACGGCGGTTGGTCTCATTGATCGCGCGCTCGAGTGACCCCGTCACGCGATCGGCATAGAGCGTGACACGCCCCAAGACATTTCTCGCCGCGCGCCCAATCGTCTGGATAAGCGAGGTTTCGGAACGGAGAAAGCCCTCCTTGTCGGCATCGAGCACTCCGATAAACGTCACTTCCGGGAGATCGAGTCCCTCGCGCAGGAGGTTCACACCTACCAAACAGTCGAAATTTCCTTTGCGAAAATTGGTGAGAATTCGAATCCGATCGATCGTTTTCACATCGCTGTGAAGATATTCGGCTTTGATGTTTTTTTCTTTGAGAAATGTCGAGAGATCTTCCGCCATTTTCTTGGTCAGCGTTGTCGCGATAACACGTCCGCCTTGCGCAATTTCTTTTTCGGCTTCGGTGATAAAATCTTGAATTTGCCCGAGATATTCTCCATCGGCGCGAACGGGGCGAATCGTAAGGAGCGGATCCACCAGTCCCGTCGGGCGAATCACTTGCTCGACAATTTTACCACTCGTTTTCCGTTCCTCCTCGCCCGGGGTCGCGGACGTAAAAATCATCTGCCCCACACGCGCCGCAAATTCTTCGCCTCGAAGCGGACGGTTGTCCAAAGCGGATGGCAATCGAAAGCCGTGCTCGACGAGCGTTCGCTTACGCGACTGGTCGCCCGCGTACATCCCGCGAAGTTGCGGGAGCGTCACGTGCGACTCGTCGATAATCGTCAAAAAATCCGGCTTCCCGTCATGGGTTTTTGGGAAATATGAAAGAAGCGTCTCGGGCGGCTCGCCGGACGCTTTCCCCGAGAGGTGGCGCGAATAATTTTCGATGCCGTTGGTATAGCCAATTTCCTCGATCATCGCGAGGTCATAATTCGTCCGACGCTTGAGCCGCTCGGCTTCGAGAAGTTTCCCCGCGGCATTCAATGTTTTCAGCTGCTCTTCGAGTTCGAGACGAATGGAAAGGAGCGCGCGCTTCTGATCCTCTTCGGTCGTCACGAAGTGCTTTGCCGGGAAAAGAAAAAATGTCTTCGGCTCATCGAGAATGGTCTGCGACACCGGATCTATTTTCCGAATTCGCTCGATACCATCATGCGCGAGTTCGATCGCGTAGATCGTTTTTTCCTGTACCGGCATCACCTCGACCCGATTCCCCATCGCGCGAAATTGCCCAGGCGTGAGGTCGACATTGGTCCGCTCGAAGTGGCGATCAACGAGCGCGCGCAACAATTCCCAGCGCGAGATTTTCATCCCGACTTCGACACGGAGATTCTCGCGCTCATATTCCTCGGGCGACCCCAAACCATAGATGCACGAGACCGACGCCACAATGATCACGTCGCGCCGTGTAAGGAGCGCCTGCGTCGAAGCGTGCCGCAATCGCTCGATCTCGACATTGATCGCAGAGTCTTTCTCGATATACGTATCGCTTGCGGGAATATACGCCTCCGGCTGATAGAAGTCATAGTAGGAGACGAAGTAGTGTACCGCCGCCTCGGGGAAAAAGCTCTGATACTCCTGCGCGAGCTGCGCCGCCAAAGTTTTATTGTGCGCGATCACCAAGGTCGGTTTGCCGATCTGTTGGATAACATTCGCCATCGTGAACGTCTTCCCCGAGCCGGTCACTCCGAGGAGTGTCTGTCGATCCATCCCCACTTCCAATCCCGAAACAAGCGCCTCAATCGCCTTCGGCTGATCCCCCGCCGGATTATATGGTGCCACAAGATGAAAGGCGTTGTTTTCTCTTGACATAATTTGAATTTCTTGCTACTCTAGCAGGAAATCAGTTTTTTCACAACCCGGAGAGTAGCGATGCAGGCAAAGACAATACACACATCCACTTCCATTCGCACAAGTGAGCTAAACGACCTTCCCGAAAGGGACGATAGGGAAAGAAATCTTAAGATGAGAGTGAGAAACTGTTTCCAAATAATTGCCACTTACGAGGAAACGCGTAAGGAGCTTCACGGGGAACCGGAAAAACCGATTCTAGCTTTCATACAGGAAACACTTATTAACCTCCTATCCTTCGTGGATCCGGAAGCAAATTCTCAACTCGGAATAGCAATGGAGCTTATGCGAATCCATGTTGGCCAGATCAACCAAGTTTACCCGGTTGACAAAGTGGTCTGGTATCAAGCTGCGTGGCTTCTTCTCTGGAAAACATATGAAATTCAAGGGGAATTAGGAACCCAGCAGATACTCCTGAGAAGATAAGCCTAGAAAAGCGCCGTCACGATATCCAGCCTCGCCCACACAGCAGGCTGGTTTTTTCTTTTCTTTTTTTCCTGCTACAGTAGTCTCGGACTTAAGATTTGGAATTTGTTCTCTATTTGGAGCTTGAAATTTTGAATTTGAAATTTTTCGAATACATTATGCGTCTCTCCTACTCCACCCTCGGCACCTACCAGACATGTCCCTTGAAATACAAGTTCAAGGAAATCGATCGATTGAAAGAACCGAAATCCAAAGAGGCCGTCTTCGGCACGCTTGTTCATTCGACCTTGAAATTCATTCATGAGCCGGCGCTCCTCCCGCCCACGCTCGAAGACGCGCTCAATCATTTCTCCAAAAACTGGAACGACGCCGTCTATGACAACCCCGACGAAGAACGCGCCGCCTTCTCCGCCGGCGTCGATATGATCCGTCGCTATGTGGAGAAAAACAATCCCAAAGACTTCACCATCGTGGCGCTCGAAAGTCCGTTTCAAATAGAAATCGCGGACGCAACCGGTACGACCCATACCGTGAAGGGCATCATCGACCGCATCGACAAAACACCGACCGGCTACGAAATCATCGACTACAAAACCGGGAGAAAACTCCCCTCGCAAGCGGATGTCGATCACAATCTCCAGCTCTCCGTCTACGCCAAAGCCTTCCTCGCCCGCTATCCCAAAGAATCTGAGCGCCTCGAGAATCTCACCGTGAGCCTCTATTTCCTCAAGCACGGCGTGAAGCTCTCCTCAACGAGAACCTCGGAAGACCTGCGAAAAGTGGACGACCTCTTTCTCGAAACGATAGCGGACATCGAAGCCGGACATTTCGAACCACGCGTCAATCCCCTCTGCGACTGGTGCGGCTTCCAAAAAATCTGCCCGATGTGGAAACACAAGTTCCGCGAACTCCGCACGGCAACGAGCGAAGAAAAAGAAAAAGCCGTGAACGACTACCTCGCCGTGAAGCGAGCCATCGAACTCGACAAACAGAAACTCATGAAACTCCAGGAAACCATACTCGAATATATGGACGCCGAAGACGTCGAGCGACTCTTTGGCGATGTGGGCGTGATCGAGCGCGCCCGAACGGTGAAATACGGCTACGACGCCGGCAAGCTCCGCGACCTTCTCGAACCGCTCGGCAAATGGGAGAGCGTCCTCGCGGTCAATCAAACCCTCGTCAAAAAAGCGCTCGCCTCACTTCCTCTGGACACGCGCAAAAAAATAGAAGCCGAAACCAAAACCCCCGGAAAAACCACCGTCACCCTCCGCGTCAAAAAAACCCTCGCGGAAGACGAAGAGGAATAAAAAACCAAAGCGCCCCCAAGCCCTTCTCGAAAAATTTTTTTGCCACAAAAAAACACGTCAACTTTGCGCGGTCGCGCAAAGTTGACGTGTTTTGATTACGCATACTTCATTCAGTTGCCCGTTCTCCCTGCACAAGCCGATACGCGACAAGAAAAATCGCATATGAAATTCCCGTAAAGAAAGCAAAAAGCATCGAGAGAAAAACCGCGCGCGCAAACCACGCGGGATCGCCGTAGTGTGAAAATGCGTCCTGAAGCACCGCGAGCGGATTCAGCAACATATCCCAACTGTTCCACCGCAAAAATCGCCCGAGGTAAATGCCGATGCCCGAAAGAAGAAGAACGAAAACCACTCCCGCATTCGCCCAAAAGGTTCCAATGAATTTTCGGAGGGTTCGGTGTACCCGAAAGAGCGACGCCATCCCAAAAAGAAGTCCCGCAAACGTGAAAACGGCAACAAGGATGAAGTCATACGCAAAACGAAACGACCTCGAAAATTCCCACGGAAGATGAATGAAATCCGTCACGATATACGGCGCGTTGGGAAAGAAAAAAAGCCAGAGAGCGAATACTATTCCCGCCCGCCATGAAAACGCCGACGACCGGGAAGCGGCTCGTTCATACAACGTCGAAAGCGCGTACGGCACGGCGGCGAGAAACAAATTCCAAAGCAGAAACAAGTACCCGCCTCCTCCGGAAACGAATACCCGAATCGAGAGCAACGCAAAGCTCATCGCGCACGCGAGGCGGAGTATCGACAGAAACAGTGCATTCCGAGCAATATTCATACAACCAAAAAAGCAAAAAGTACCAAGAAATATATCACGAACCCCATCAACCGTCCAGATCGATCATAAAAAAATCCCCCGCGTTCTATGCCGCAGGGGAAACTATTGCAACTACTCCGGAATTATTCAATCCCGAGCACATCACAGAGGCGATTCGCTGTATCGACAATCCGCTCCCGTTGGAAGAGTCCATCAATGAGATGTTGCGGAAAAATTCTCGTCCCATTGAGCGCCCCGAGAAGCGCTCCTACCATGGCGCCATTCGAATCCGCATCCCCGCTCCAGTAAACCACATCGTACAGTGTTTCAATAGAATATGGATTGCGGAGAAAAAATGCGAGAACCGTTGGGAGGGAATCCGCCACATGAAACCCGTTTGCTCGAAAAATTCGAGCTATAGTCTCACAGGAAATATCTCTCGGCGAAAAGAAGAGGATTGTTCTGCGAATAAAGTCGTGATCGGTAGAAATTACAAGACTATCCCAATCGGCGGCAGGAAGACCCCTCTCATCGGAAAATTCATATCCCGAAAAAAGACCAAACAACATTTCTTCAGACAGCGATCGATATGCCCCGTACATGTCAAACAGAGAAAAGCCCGTATAAAAGCAATGTCTAATGGCTAACGCTTGAGCCAGCCCAGCAGAAATGCCTGCCGCTGTCGCATGCGTCATGCAGGCTAGCTGGAGAACCGGCTCCAACAAAGTTTTCATTTTTTTCACTGGCGTACCGTCCGCAAGAAGCATCGCTGCGATCGGAACCATCTTCATCGCAACGCCGTTCCCCGCGCCACACCCTTCTCCAAGATTCTTCCCGGACTCGCTCCAGTGAACACCAGTCTTGAGCTGATCTACGGCAAGCGTCGTTGTCCGACCCCAACCAACATCAGCTCTTCGCGCTTCCTCAAGCGCCGCCACATGCCGAGCCGCCATATCATCCATATTGATCGTGCCGCCACTGGCAATCAGCGACTCTGCCACGACAAGCGTCAACTGCGTATCATCCGTCCATCGACCTGCCCCCAACCGACTGTTCCACGCATGATAAGGATTGGCGCGATAGCTTTCGATTCTACCACACTCCCTTCTTTCTTTCCGAGAGAGCCCCTCAATCGGCGCCCCAAGCGCATCGCCAATCGCCGTTCCAAGAAACGACGCAATCACCCGATCTCGCACAATATTCATGAAGACCTCCAAAGGCTTCAAATTATTAAAGAAAATATCCCATTCGCGACATTTGGAATGAGATGCATCGATTGAAACAGAAAAAATAACAAACGTCAATATGAAGCCTGAATTCTAGAGTTCGTTCCCCGAGCATACTGCTCGCTTGCCACGTCGTTGCACGAACGACCGTGGCGAACATTCAGCCTTGGCACGTCGCTCGCGAGCGACGTGCCTTGAGCGAGAAAATATTTTCCCGTACAATAGAAGTGCCGCGTTAAAAACCATATGATCAAAAAAACTCTTTCCGTTTTTCCGATTCTTTTTGTCATCCTCACCCTTTCCGGATGTTCGCAGGAGCCGGCGCAGGAGACCGTGCAAAATCGAAAGCCGGGAGATTATAGCTATCTCTCCCGCGCTATTCAAGGCGACCAAGCGGAAAGCGCCTCACCCGCCGCGCCGACCGCCAAGAAACCCGCGATTGCGCCACCGACACCACCCGTTTCTCCCCAAGTCGCCGGGGAGCAAACCGAAAAAAACACGCCCGCGCCAATCGAAAAACAACCGGACCCCGCGCCGACCGAAGCAAAAAAACCGGAAACCGGACCTGGCAAAGATGATGATCTTTCCTTTATCAAAAAATACGACGGCGCCGTTATCAAAACAAGTAAAGGCGACATCACCGTGAAATTTTACAATGACGACGCGCCCAAAACCGTCAACAATTTTTTCAAACTCGCCGGGAAAGACTTCTACGATGGCATCCGTTTCCACCGCGTGATCGAAGGCTTCATCATCCAAGCGGGCGACCCCAATTCCAAAGACGACAACTGGAGCGATGACGGGACTGGCGGTCCCGGCTATACCTTCGAAGACGAAATCAATTCAAAGAAACTCGTCGAAGGCTCCGTCGCCATGGCAAACTCGGGCCCCAACACCAACGGCTCGCAGTTCTTCATCGTGACCGCCAAATCCACTCCCCTCCTCGATGGCAAATACACCAACTTCGGCGAAGTGAGAGGTGGCATGGACGTAGTCCGGAAAATCGAGAAGACAGACACAGACGCAAATGACCACCCCAAAGAAAATATCGAAATTAAGAGCGTGAAATTCCTGGAAAAGAAATAGGTTCTTCTCCAGAATTTTTCATTTTTAATTTTTCATTTTTAATTTACTACCACTCTCCCATCCACGATCAAAACCCCTCCGCCTTCGGGCGTGTCGGGGTAGACGATAAGCGGGTTCACGTCGAGTTCGCGAATATCGGGGAAATCAGTGAGCAATTGCGAGAGACGCCCGACACATTCGACGACCGCGTCGATATCATATTTCGCGCCGCCCCTGGCGCCATTCAACAAGGGAAAGATGCGAAGCTTCGCAAGCATCGTCTCCGCACGACTTCTCGCGACGGGCGAAAGCCCGAACGCTGCATCTTTCAAAATTTCCACATAAATCCCGCCACTCCCCAGCATCACCGTCTGCCCCAGATTGGGATCGCGGAAACTTCCCGCGATAAGCTCGATCCCGCCCTTTGGCGCCATCTCCATCAGGAGCGCGCCGTCAATCCGTGCCTCGGGCGCCGAGAGTTTCACCCGCTCCAGCACTCTTTCAAAGGCTTCTCCGGCGCGTTCCGGCGCAACATTGAGGAGAATGCCGCCGGCATCGCTCTTGTGCGTGATATCGTTCGAGAGAATTTTTATCACGCAGGGTCCCGCAATGTCGCGCGCCGCGCGAGCCGCTTCTTCCGAAGTCGTGGCTTTTGCGTATTTTGGAATCGGAAACCCGTACGCCACAAAAAGATCGAGTGTTTCAATGGGCGACAAAAGATTCCGTCCCGACGATTTCACTACTTGGAAAATTTCTTTCGCTCTTTCAATATCATTCTTTTCCGGCGCGGGAAGCGTTTTGTAAGAATACTTCATTACGACTTCTTTTTCTCTCGACTCGGCAAAATCCGCAAGCGCCGCAAGCATTCGAATCCCGTCTTCGGGAAAATTCGCGACCGCTATTTTCTTTTTGAGAAGCATTTTCAAACCGCCCGCAACAAGCTTCCCGCCCATAAACACGGCAACGACGGGCTTGCCTGATTTTTCAACGCTCTCGGAAATTTTCTCGGCTATCGTTTCAACATCCGTCATCGATTGCGGCGTGAGAACCGCGAGCACCATATGCACAGATGGATCGGCAAGCACGAGATCGAGCGCCCGAGCATACCGATCACTCTTAGCATCACCCAAAATATCGATCGGATTTTTGACGCTCGCGGCACTCGGAAGAAACGCTCGAAGTTCACTCGCGGTCGCATCGGAGAGCGGCGAGAGCCCGAGTCCCGCGCCAATCGCCACGTCCGCCGACAGTACCCCCGGACCGCCGGCATTGGTCACAATCGCGAGATTCCTTCCCGCGGGAAGCGGCGAGAGCGAAAACGCGCGAGCGAGCAGAAACAACTCTTCCGATGTCTCGGCACGCATAATTCCCGCCTCTTCAAAAAGCGCCTCGTAGCTCGCGTCATTCCCAGCGAGTGACCCCGTATGCGAGGCAAGCGCCGCCGCTCCCGCCGCCGTCTTCCCTGACTTGAGGATAATGATCGGCTTCGACTTCTTGGCAGTCGCCATCTCTTTCGCTGCTTTTTTGATACGGTCGGGATTCCGAAGATCTTCGGCGTAGATCGCGATCACTTTGGTTTTCTTGTCGCGCGCGAAATACTCAAGAAGCGCCGACTCATCAAGCATCGCCTTATTGCCGAGGCTCACAAACTTTGAAAGACCGATACCAAATCCCCCCATCATATCCAAAACGGCCGTCCCGAGGGCGCCGCTCTGCGAGAGAAATGCGACATTTCCCTTCTTGGGAAGCGTCCGCGCAAAAGACGCATTCATCGAACGGTGCGGATTCACCACCCCGAGGCAATTGGGACCAAGAAGCGCCACATCCCCAGCGCGCGCAATCTCTGCGATTTCCGTTTCGAGATCGGCATTCCCCGCCTCACCAAACCCAGCGGAAATGACAATAGCCGCCTTCACTTTTTTGAGAACCGCCTCACGCAATACTTGCGGCACGATTTTCGCCGGCACCACGATAACCGCGCACTCCACGTCCCCCTCGATTGCCGCGAGATTCGGATAACACCGAATACTATAGAGCTCATTCGTCTTGGGATTCACCGGGAAAATCGCGCCGGAAAATTTCTGCTCCACCAAATTTTTCACGACATCATTCCCGACGCTCCCCACCTCCGTCGACGCCCCCACCACCGCGATCGACATCGGCTCAAATAAGGATTGAATATTCATAAGAAAAGGAATAAAAAATTTAGACTGGAGATGATAGAGAGCGTGATAACTTTCAATTGGCACTCTTTACCAACTACTCGCTACTGACTACTCGATACTGGAAAATAGTATACCACTTTTCCCTCCACCAAAGGAAACTTTACGAGTTCGAAACTTTGGAAGATAATGAGAAGGCGCGAAACGGAAACGCGCACTCCGTGGGGGAGCACTATATCCACGGTTTTTCTTTTCCCCAAAAATCAAGTTTTTAGGACGTACGCGTTTGGCGCATTTCTTCGTCAAATGCTCCGGTACTTGACGCTGTATGGCGTATACAGCTTACTCCGTTCCTCGCGTTTTCCTCGAACTGCGCCAAACGCGTACGTCCTGATTTTATCGAACAAACAGCTATGAAAAACACGAAGAAAAGAACGGCGGTGACGATCGAATCGGTGCGGAAGCGAAGCGGGCGAACCACCTCGTTCAATCCGTATAAAATAATCGGCGCCGTCGAAAAGGCCTTTGCGGCAACCGCCACGGGGAGCGACAAGGATGCGACGCGCGTCGGTAAAAAAGTGATTGCCATTCTCGAACGAAAAGCTCGCCAATACGCGAAACAAAAACTGGGAAACTTTGTCCCAAAAATCGAGGAGATCCAAGACCTTGTCGAAACCGTCCTTATGTCGGAGGGCTATCACGACACCGCGAAGGCCTATATCCTCTACCGCGAGCAACACCGCGAAGTCCGAGAAACGGAGGAGTCCCTCGTCAAAGCCGTGCATTTGGTCGACAAGTACATCGGCAACCTCGACTGGCTCGTCAAAGAAAACGCCAATATGGCGTACTCGCTCCAAGGACTCAACAACTACGTTTCCTCGGCAATCAGTACCAAGTACTGGATGAACAAAATCTATTCCAAAGAAGTCCGCGATGCGCATGAATCCGGCGATCTTCACATTCACGATCTCCAACTCATCTCCGCCTATTGTTGCGGGTGGGATCTGGAGGATCTCTTGCGGCGCGGTTTTACCGGCGTCCCCGGCAAGGTTTCCTGCAAACCCGCCAAACACTTGGGCTCAATCCTCGGACAAATGGTCAACTTCATCTACACCCTCCAAGGCGAAGTCGCCGGCGCCCAAGCCTTCTCCAATTTCGACACGCTCCTCGCGCCCTTTGTAAGGAAAGACAGACTCACCTACGCGCAAGTGAAGCAGGAAATCCAGTCCTTCGTCTTCAATATGAATGTCTCGACCAGGGTCGGTTTCCAAACGCCGTTCTCCAATATTACGATGGATATTATCCCGCCCAAAATTCTCGCCAAGGAGCATGCGATCATCGGCGGCGAGCCGCAACCGGAAACCTATGGCGATTTCGCGCCGGAAATGGCGATGATCAATCGCGCCTTCGCGGAAGTGATGTGCGAGGGCGATGCCTCGGGACGCATCTTCACTTTCCCCATCCCAACCTACAATATCACCAAGAACTTCGACTGGGAGAATCCCGCGTATCTCCCTCTTTGGGAGATGACCGCCAAGTACGGCATCCCCTACTTCGCCAACTTCGTCAACTCCGATATGAGCCCCGACGACGCACGAAGTATGTGTTGTAGGTTACGTCTGGATAATAGAGAGCTCCGGAAGCGCGGTGGCGGACTCTTCGGCGCCAATCCCCTGACCGGCTCGATTGGTGTCGTCACCGTTAACCTGCCGCGCATCGGCTATGTCGCCAAAAACGAAAAGGATTTCTTCACCCGCCTCGACCGCCTGATGGATATCGCCCAGGAAAGCCTCGAGACGAAACGAAAAATCGTGGAAGCTCTCACCGAAAAAGGCCTCTATCCCTATACGAAATTTTATCTCGGAAATATCAAAAAACGTTTTCACCAGTACTGGAAAAATCATTTCTCCACAATCGGTCTGGTCGGCACCAATGAAGCAATCAAGAACTTACTGAAAACCGACATCACCACCGAAAAAGGGCAAGCCTTCGCCGCAAAAATGCTCACTCATATGCGCGAGCGTATCAGTAGCTACCAAGAAAAAACCAATAACCTCTACAATTTGGAAGCCACCCCCGCCGAAGGCACCGCCTATCGCCTCGCGCTCCTCGATACCAAAAAATACCCCGATATCGCGGTCGCAAACGAGTCCGATGTCAAAACCAAACATGCCGATCCCTACTACACCAATTCCTCCCATCTCCCCGTCGGCTTCACCGACGACATCTTTGAAGCCCTCGATCTCCAGGACAATCTGCAAACACAATACACCGGCGGCACCGTCCTCCACGGTTTCCTTGGAGAACGCATCACCGATCCCGCTTCCGCCCGTATGCTGGTAAAGAAAATCGCCGAGAAATACCACCTCCCCTACTTCACCCTCACTCCCACCTTCAGCATCTGCCCCACTCATGGCTACCTCCCCGGCGAACACAAAACCTGTCCGCAATGCGTCGTCACATCATCCGCAAAAGAATATCAAAAAGTGTAAAAATAATTTGTTAAAGAAAACGGTATGCAAACGATAACCTGTCATGATTGCGGGAAGACGCTCGAGAAAGGGGCGGAGTATATGCCCTATGAGGTTGACGGGGAAACGAAAGCGAAGTGCCGCGCGTGCTATGAGGCAAAACCGGAGCTCGCCGATTTCCGAAAAACGGAAGTCTATTCGCGCGTCGTTGGTTATATCCGCCCGGTCGAGCAGTGGAACAAAGGCAAACGCCAAGAATTCTGCGACCGCCTCGAATACGCGCCGCAAGGAGCATAAAACCAGTATGTATATTGCGGGATACCAGCCACTTACCCTTTTGGATTATCCCGGGAAACTCGCGGCGACCGTGTTTACATTGGGGTGCGTACTTCGATGTCCGTTTTGTCACAATCCCGAGCTCATTGAGCCGAGCAAAGGATATTTGAAGCAAACGGGCGGCGACAAAACGGAAGAATTTCTCACCTTCCTCGTTCGCCGCAAAGGAAAACTCGACGGCGTCTGTATCACGGGCGGCGAGCCGACACTTCACGGCGACCTTCTCGATTTCATTCGGAAGATAAAAAATATGGGCTTCCTCGTGAAGCTCGATACCAACGGCGCCTTCCCTGACATTGTCAGAAAACTCGCCAAAACCGGACTCGTGGACTTCTGGGCGATGGACATCAAGCATACGCCCGAGAAATATTCGCTTGCCTCTGGAAATGCCGATATCCCGATTGAAAACTTCCAAGAAAGCGTCCGGATCATTATGGAGAGTGGCGCCCCGTACGAATTCCGCACCACCGTCGTCCCAGGCATTCACGAGGAGCGTGATTTTGACGAAATTGGAAAGTGGCTCAAAGACGCGCGAAGTTTCGCACTCCAAGAATTTCGCGATATCAAAATCCTCGACTCCTCCCTTGTCGAAAAAACCCGCGGCAAAACCCTCGATCTCGAAAACATCCGCACCCGCCTCCTCCCTTTTGTTGAATACATAGAAATACGGCGATAGAAATCCCTTCAAAAAAACTCTGCTGATACGCGCAACTGCGCATATCGGAATTTTTTTGGTAACACCAAATTACGCTAAAGGTCTCTATAATGCACACCGAGACCGCAACCCCACCTTGGCGGGACAAAAGGTTGCTCCGATAGAGAGAAGCAAAAGAAATATCACTCTCGCTATAACCCTCTTTAGCAAAACGAGAAGCATCGCCTCGCGTTTTCTTCCGTCACGCGCTCAACTTCCTCAAGAGAAGTGTTTTTTATTTCTGCAATCTTTTGAGCAACCTCAACAACATACGCCGGCTCATTCCGCGTGCCGCGATATTTTTGCGGCGCGAGATACGGACAATCGGTTTCGGTGAGGATTCGATCAGGCGGAACGATCTTGACACTCTCGCGAATATCCTCTTTCGTTCCCTCCAATTTTTTCTTTACCGGATAAGTAATGTTTCCGGCAAAAGAGAAGAATACCTTTTCACCAAACGCGAGCAACTTCTGTGTCATATCAAGATCCCCCTGATAGCAATGAAGAATACACGCTTTTAACTCACTGCTCTCCGCTTCGAGAATTTCAAACACGCCATCATACGCATCGCGACAGTGAATTACAATCGGCAGAGAAAACTCCCGCGCCATTTCGATGTGCATCAGAAACCCTTCTCTTTGAAACACCTTCTGTTCCTCCGTCACCGCGACACCGTCAAAGGTATGGTAATCTAATCCGCATTCCCCAACCGCCACTATTCTTTCCCTATTTTTCACAACAAGCTCTCGAAGCTCCCGCATCATTTCCCCGACTAATTCCTTATTCTTCATTCCCAATTCTTTCCTATTGAACTCCTGCGGGTGCACTGCCACCGTTGCAAAAACATTCTCGTATTTTTTCGCCGCTTCAACCGCCAAGACACTTTCCGCAACGCTCGTCCCGACGGTAATAATTCTCGAAACCCCCGCCTCACTCGCGCGCCGAAGCATCATCTCGCGATCGACGTCAAACTGCGAATCATGAATATGGGCGTGCGTATCGATCATCTTGTTTCAAAAAATTTCAAACCCGCGCCGTATACACAAATGCCGGCGGCATATTCACGGGAACAAAGTCAATCTCCACCGAAGTAAACCGCTCAGCGATCATCTTACACGAGAGCTTCGAATACTGAAACTGCACAAAAACGCCTCCCGGCAAAAGCATGTCCTTAACAACATCAAGCACTCGACCGGCAACGCCCCTCCCGACCGACGCGAGCGGGATGCCGGAGAGAATCACGTCCACCCTCTCTCCATCAAGTAAGGCAGGAAGATTTTCAGCGGAGGCGCACTCGACAGACAACCGCGAATCGTCAATAGCGCGAAGCATCTCGCAAAACGTTTCATTTGATTCGATCACCACGAGCCGCGCGTCCGGACGAAGTCTCGTGAGAATTTCTCTTGTCATTGGACCCGTTCCCGGTCCCAACTCCACCACAAGTCGCGCCGATGAGAAATCTATTTTTGAAAGCATCTTTTCTGTCAAAAACCGGGAGCTGGGCGCCACCGCCCCAACCCCCCGCCAATTCTTCGCGAGTTCTTTCAAAAAAATTCCGGCGGACATACAAAAATTTACACAATCCTTTGAAACAAAATTCCGCCCTTTCGCTCCGCGAGCATCCCTTGAATTTTCTCTGATGTTTCCGGCAAAAACGGCGCAAGAAGAACCGCGATGTTTCCCAGATCTTCCAGCAATTTTTTCATTACGGCTTCAAACTTCTCCGAGTTCGTTCTCACGAGTTCCCACGGTTTCTCGTCTTCGATATACTTATTGTCTTCGCGAATAAGATTCCAAATATATTCGAGCCCCTCGCTCAACCGATAACTTCCCAACAACTCCGAAAATTCCTTCGGAAATTCTTCATTCGTAATTCGTAATTCGTAATTCGTAATTTTCTCCCCCAGCTTCATCACTCTCGAAACCAAATTCCCAAGCCCATTCGCGAGGTCGGC
>Ga0268298_10001889_pt1 | contig 23751 bp, 25 predicted proteins | sample WWTPWeurt_MetaG_FD_194462 | JGI IMG/M metagenome (GOLD analysis project Ga0268298, IMG submission 194462) | Activated sludge microbial communities from WWTP in Nijmegen, Gelderland, Netherland - WWTP Weurt | ecosystem: Engineered > WWTP > Aerobic digester > Activated sludge | place...
TTGGAACGATGATGGAACTGATACCATTGGCGTATATCGAAACGGTTCCTTCTACCTGCGCAATTCCAATACGATAGGGTTCGCTGACATAGTATTCGCCTTGGGCATCCCCGGTGATATGCCGATCTCAGGCAACTGGGATGGAATGCCATAACATCATATACTGATCGGATTTTGTAAAAACGAGGAACATGGCTATGCTGTCGGGGAGCATAGCCATGTTCTTTTTAATTGTGAGTTCAAAGTTTTTTTGGCTGAGACTGTGGTGTATCGAGGCCTCTACAAGACGTATTCCACGAACATGATTATGCCTGCAGGTACCTTACAATAATATGGGGTGACTTTTCTGATTTGAAAAGTGAAAAAGTTGAAGGATGTGCTAAACTAAAAACAGATAAATGTTAATGAAATCGCAAACCTGTTGAAAAACAGGGACGCAAAGTCATGGGTCTAAAGTTGTTGACATACAACCAGGATCGCCAGACCGCTGAAAACCACATGTTTTGTGTTTCCATTCGCGGATCTGGCAAAAGTCAGATCCGTTTTTATTTGAACTTTAAGAGTCTATCGTATCGATAAATCGCAAACCTGTTGAAAAGCAGGAACGCAAAGCTATGGGTCTAAAGCTGAGTTCGCACAGCCATGATCGCCAAGCTGCCGAAAACGAGCAGTCGAGATTTCTTACATTTCAAAAATGCAAAAGATCTGGATGCTCATATGAAGGAATATTTTCATGACATCCAGGAATCAAATCAGTCAATTCAAAAATGTAGTTTTCACCAGCTCATTATTAATTTGCATTTTGTTCTGCGCGTTTGCGGTTCCTGAGGGGGTTCAAGCGAAGGATAATTCCGGTTTAGCTGCAAGCATAATTTTGTCAGATGGCGAGTTTGTGTACGGACCTAATGTGGGGGATTTTAGTTTGAAATCTTACCTCAGCACAAATGCCCCTCATCTGTTGATATATGCTGATGATCTATATGGCCGCTCGGAATATTTCAGTATAAACCCAAAAATTTATCTGACCTTGTTGGAAATTCATTCCCAATTAATTTCCAATCCTAATACTGAAAAAATGGAAGATGCTTTTGGTTTGGATGCCGGTCATTTTATTTCTCAGGTTGAATACCTGTCAAATAAAATGACAGAGGCTTATTATTTGCATCTTTATTCCTACTCTCCGCTGTCTGTTTCACAGCGATCTCTGGAATCTTTTGTTACTTCGGATGGGTATACTGTCAGTGTAGCATCAGGCACCAATGCGGGGACCTATGCGATTATCGCTGGACTTGCCGCAATGAATGAAAAAAATATATCAATGATACTGGATAACAGCCAAGCCAATGGTTTTTACCAGACCTATGCAAGATTGTTTGGAAATAATAGTCCGCTTGATGAAAAAAACCTTGTAAGCCTGTCTGCGGAAGCAGGAATGTCAGCCGCGCCGGATAACTTATTACAACTCCCCTATTTACAGGGAACATCATGGAGATTTGGGGGCGTTCATGATAACAGCGGATGTATCACTAATACAAATTGTACGTTCCGGGATGCTTCTTCTTTGGACTTCTATCCTGGAGGTCTTTCCTGGGGATCTGATACAAGCAATACCTGGATAGTTGCAAGCGCTGCAGGAATTCCGATCCAAGTTTCTGCGTGTTATTTTAAAATTTTACATGCAGATGGCTGGGAGACAACTTATTATCATCTTGAAAACATACAAAGCTTTTCAGGTTCAATTAAACAAAATGACAAAATAGGTGTGGTCGCAAATACACCTGCAGAAGCCACATGCTCTGGCGGTGCATCATCTGTTCCTCACGTTCATTTCACTCTTAAACACAATGGAGCGCTTGTCGCGATTAATGGCACGCCTCTCTCGGGATGGTATGTTCATAGTGGCCGTTGGAGTTATGATACGGATCCTGGTTATATGTGGCTCGAGAAAGCAGGCGTAAAAAAGGACATTAATAACAATTTGCTGCTTAGCGAAGCACTCCCTGCATCTCCAATCATCACAAATTATGCGACTGGAGTCTTTCGGCCAACCAATGGAGCCTTGTACTTGAAAAATAGTAATACTGACGGATTCGCGAATGTCGTCATAAATTATGGATTGGGAGGAGATTACCCTATAGTGGGCGATTGGGATGGTAATGGAACAGATACGATTGGCGTCTATCGAAACGGTACTTTCTACCTGCGTAATTCAAATACATTAGGTTTCGCAGATATTGTGCTTTCTTTCGGCCAGGCAGGCGATCAGCCGATTGCCGGGGATTGGGATGGAGACGGCATTGATACGATTGGGGTTTATCACAACGGTCAGTTTTTATTGCGCAATAACAATTCCACAGGAGATGCTGATACGACCTTTCTCCTTGGTAACCCGGGTGATGTTGGCATTGTCGGCGATTGGAATGGCGATGGCTTGGATACCACCGGAGTATTTCGTCCGAATAATGGGGTGATTTTCCTGAAAAACGCGAACGTCAGTGGCTTTGCGGATGTTGCGCTCAATTATGGGTTGAAGGGCGACCAACCTGTGACTGGTGATTGGAATAATGATGGGGTTGATACGATCGGGGTCTATCGCAATGGGGTGTTTATGCTGAGGAACAGTAATACGATTGGCTTTGCTGACCTGGTCTTCGCGCTGGGGAATCCTGGCGACATGCCGATTTCCGGGAATTGGGTTGGGATTCAGTAAAAGTACGGATAATTATTTATAGGAATTATTAGACATGGCTATCGCCTTAGTTCGGTATAGCCATGTCTATTCTCTATAAAATATTGGATCTTTGTGGTAAGCCTTATTTCTTATCGTGAATGAGCTTTGAAATATCTATTAGAGCGTAAGCAGACTCTGGTTTAATGCAGTAGCTTGCGTTTATTGACCAACCATATGCCGATTGTTAGTGGAGCCAGTGCTGCTGCCCCGCAGGGCAGGGTTGTTTTTGGCGCAGGCGTTGTTTCGTTTTTACCGGGGCTGGAGATGGGTAGGGGCGTATTCGCAACACGCGGAACAAGAGTTGCAGTTGCCTCTACTGGCGAGGTGGCGACCGTACTTTCAGCAGGCGCTATTGTCAGGGGGACAGGAAGTGGAGTGGGGGTTTGAGTCAGCCACGGGAAATCGTATCCGTTTTCAGTTTTTATCATTCCCTCTGGGAACATTAAATAAATTGATTCTGCGATCTCCAGAACCCTGGTATCCTTCGGGGCCAGCTCGAGTGCCGTATGTATTTCATTGAATGCACGGTAAACATCCATAGTTGGGTTGGTCAAAAAAGAATTCCAGAAAGCATGATTGGCAAGCAGGTCGGCAAAACCGGCATGCCATTGCGCATCCTTGGGGTTGAGCGCGAGGCACTTTTCGTAAGCTTCAACAGCCAATTTGTAAAGTTCCTTTCCGGCGTCATCATCCCGATAATATTTATTCATCAAGAATATGGACTTGTAAGCCTTTCCAAGTTGCCCCCAGGCTTCGCTGTCATTGGGGGACTTGGTAACATTTGCGCGCGTGATCAGCAGGTTGTTCCAAACTGATGGGGCTACGAGCGCGAACTCCATGTTGTGAATGGCTTCATGTGGACCAGGCTCAAAGTTATCAAAATGCCAGCGCACCTCGTTCCCCTGAAAGACTCCTCCGGGCGTGGTTTGCGCCCATCCGATCTGCAGCCCAATAACCACATTTTGCGGATTGGCTTCATAAGGCAGTCGCAAAATAATATCCGCGCTGCCGATGGTATCCTTCCAGCCCGCACCCGATTCGAGGATGTAGTAAAAGGCGGTGTAAGGGGCATACCCCGATCCCTTCAACTTATATTTGACTTGAATGGAAACATCCTGTCCAGGCGGGAAGGTAATATCGAACTCCGCCCAGGGGATCATTTGGCTCGGGTCTGCTTCATCGGGAAATCTGGTGCGGCGATACTCGATCTTTTTCCTGTCGACAGTGATCTTCAAATCGGTGATCTCGGGGTACTCGAAATGCCCGTTCTGCGCCGCGATCGGAAATCGGACAGCCATGCTCTCGGATGCATTACCGAGATTGCGCATGCTGAAATCCGCTGTGATCATGGCACTGCCTAGGCTGCGAAGATCAAGATCCTTCTGCACATCGACCAGAACAGTTTCCGCCACCATCCTCACCTGGGTGGGTTCTGTGCCCGGCTGCGGATTTGAACCCGGTGGATTGATCGGCGGGGCAACATCCGCATGAACTGCTGAAGGAAAGAGGAATAAAGCAAGCATCGAAAAGCTGAGGATCAAACGTTTCATAGATCACTCCTATCAAATATGATCTTTCAAATCAGATTATTTGTAATGATACGGTCGTCACTAGATTCCGTTTGGATGCCAAATAAAAAAGCAGTGGATTGATTGTGATCGAAAGCAGCGCGCCTGCAACGATCAGGCTCTGTCCATCTGGAGAAAGTAAACCAAGCTGCAAGCCAAGCCCGGCCAGGATAAAGGAAAATTCTCCAATTTGCGCCAAGGCAACCGAAACGGTCCAGGCGGTAGCCAGAGGATACTTCAACAGGCGCACGATCCAAAATGCCGCGAGCGATTTCCCGATCACAATGATTGCCAGCACAGTCAATACCTGCAAAGGCTCGCGGATCAAAATAGCAGGATCAAATAACATGCCAACTGAAACAAAGAACAAAGCGGTAAATGCGTTTTGTAGGGGCTGCAGATCATGCGTTGCCCGATGACTGAGATCTGATTCATTAATGACCACTCCCGCGAAGAATGCGCCCAACGCGAAAGAAACACCAAAAAAGTAAGCTGAACCAAAGGCCACACCGAGCGCGAGTGTGACAATAGCGAGCGTAAATAGTTCCTGAGAACCTAGTTTCTCCACGCGTTGTAACAACCAGGGAAAATAACGGCGTCCTGCAACAAGCATGATGGTTACAAATAAAATGATCCTGCTCAATGCGACGCCAATGGTGACCCAGATATTTTGAGCCAGCATGTTCTCTGAAGGAATACCTCCCAGCGAAAAAGAGAAAACCGGCAAAAGCACCAACACCAGCACCATGACAATATCTTCAACGATAAGCCATCCAATCGCGATTCGACCATCCTGTGAATCAAGCCGCCCCTGTGCTTCGATGGCTCTTAACAAAACGACCGTGCTTGCAACCGATAAGGCCAGACCAAAGACTAATCCACTTCCCAATGTCCAACCCCACAGCCTGGATATGCCTATTCCAAAGATCGTGGCTGTTACGATCTGCAAGAGCGCCCCCGGTAAAGCAATAGCACGCACAGCCATCAGATCCCTGACTGAAAAATGAGTCCCAACCCCGAACATTAATAGGATGACACCGATCTCAGCCAGTTCAAGCGCCAATTTGGAATCAGCAACAAAGCCCGGCGTAAAAGGCCCAACGATGATCCCGGCCAACAGATAGCCAATAATCGCAGGAAGATGCAGCCGCACTGCAATAAACCCGCCGAAGAAGGCAAACACAAGGCTGACGGCGATCGTTGCCAGAAGGGAAGTTTCATGATTCATATTCAATTCGACCCTGTTTCTTCAGGCTGGAGCGGTGAATGATAAAAATGTTTGCAGTTATTCAGGGAGTTGGCAGTCACACCCTCCAGTACATCCTGAGCAAGTATTACTGCGCCAGACATTCCAAAAGTCCAAAAGATTGCCCGTTCTATTTTTGTTGCACCTGTGCCAGAATAGGTCCAATCAATCATGATCATTTTTTTGTTCATGAGGATGCTCCCATTGAATTATACGTTTAATAAAACAACCTCCCTTGCGGATGTTCGTGAGGGAGGTTGTTCGTTAGCTCTTCATGTTGCAAGTCTATTTTTCAGGAGCCACGGGTGGGGGCGGAGTCTCTCTAGGCTTGTTGCTGTTCTTTTTGATCTCTTTCTGGCGATCTTTTTCAGCTTTCTTTTTTTTCTTTTCCAACTCTTTTTTGCGTTTTTCGTATTGATAATTCACTGCTGGCATCGGTTTATCCTTCTGGAATTTAATTCCATATTATTGGGGAAACTTCACGAAAGTATGTTTCTCATTATAGCACCCATGCGGGGGGTGTTTTAGGATTTTCCGGCTTTTTTCTTTTTTACTGACATGGGAAGTTCTTCGGCTGTGATCCTGATCAATTCGCCCAGCCAATGCCCATTGTTTGATTTTTCGTTGGAGATCAAAAAATGCGGCTTCGCACCAGGGTAGGGAGACTCTTCCACGACCTCCCCAATATACGCTCTCCCGCGGGCTGTCGGCTTGATAAAAAGTTTGTTATCACAGATTGAAGCGACCATTTTTCCGTCGCAGTATATCCCGTATTCGCCGAACATTTTTTTATGGGAGATTTCTCCTGCCCCTAACATTTGGCCGACAAGAAAATCCACAGTGCTTTGAGCAGATGCCATTTTATGCTCCTGAAATAGGGTGCGCGCACCCTGACTGATTATCAACCTTGTTTAATCGATATATGGCAAAATATTTCCATGTTTTCCCACACGGCATTCTTGGACTCCACCCTTGAACAACTGGGCCGACCGCATTCTGACTGGTTTTATTGAACTCTGGGAAGCTGTCAACGCGCTATTCGGACCAGATAAACGATGCGCTTGATTTCGCTGTGTGTATTATGGAAATATTTAAGGGTGTACACAGAATATTCCTTCTTTTGCGTACACCCTTAAATATCTACTTTATAAAGAAGGATAGAACGATGAGACCGATAAAGAATGTTCCTGCCAGAATGCCAATGCGGGCAAGGTCTTTCTTGACATTGGAATAATCGGGATTGAATTCCACAGGCGCGGCGGGTGTCGCCATTCGGGCTGCTGCAGGTCTTTTGTTTTTCTTAGCCATTTTATTTCTCCTAGTTTTGTAATCGCGCAAAGACAACAATGCGCTGTGTATCAACAAGATATGGATAACATGAGATCAAGGTTACGGTCGGTGAGCCGGTGGACGCCATCACTTCCACAGCGGTTGTTTCCACCAAGACCGTTCGATCTACGATATAAACATACTGGCGTTGGCGGGTAGAGATAATGACCTGGTCGCCGGGAGCGAGTTTATCCAGGTAGCGGAATATCTCACCATACACGTCATTATGTGCTGAAAGTACCACATTTCCATCTGTGCCAGGGTCTGCGGAACCTGTGTATTGACCGACTCCCTTTTTGAGCTGCTCCCATCCATCTCCCTGAACGATTGGGGCATCAATGTTGATGGCGGGAATCTGAATTCGGATTCCCTGATCTGGAGCCGCTGTGGGGACGGGAATGTTCGCGAGCGACTGCACCATCGGCCGCAGGTGTTCAGGGATTTCCGCCTCATTAGGACGCGTATTTCCCTGCTCGTCTGGAGGCACGTGACCCGAAGGCAAAACTACAGCCATGATCAACGGTGTGGGGGTGGCGGTTACGGGGTTAAGCGCCGCGGCTACCTCTGTGTTAAGAGTGCGAAGAAGACCAAGTCCATTTAATAGCACTGCGACCAGGCCAATGACGGCCAGCACTTCCACGCCAAGCAGGATGCGATCCATCCATTTGCGGCGCGGGTTGGAGGGACCCAGTTCAAGTGCTGATCCGCTTGCATCTGCGGTATCAACCACCGGCGCGGATGACTGCGTCTGTGAGTCAAAATCAGACATGTCCGGAGCAACGGTTACAACACGTCCGGTTCGGCGAAAATGTTCTAAACGTTCTTTGCGTGCGCCGCGCCGTTTCTCCACCAGGAGGCGGCGCAATTCTTCAACGGAGAGTTCTTCAGGCGCTTTTCGTCTTGCCATAGCGTGCGGATTATACCGCAGGGAGGTGGCGATTCAAGTGAGAAATTTTTCTACTGGGTGAGTTTCAACTTCGGGCTCACAGGCAGCCAATTTTCCTTGACATAATTCAGTCGCTGAATTATGATTATATCCAATAAAGTCTATTGTATTACTAGGAGATTGAGTGAGGCTTTCCAAACGCGGCGAATACGGTTTACGGGCGATGATCGTTCTGGCGGAACCTGTCGAGCAGAATGCCATGCCTGTGGTGCAGATCAAGGAGATCGCTCAACGTGAGCAGATCTCAGCCAAGTTCCTTGAGCAGATCCTGCTTGCGCTCAAGAACGCGGGCTTGCTCCACAGCAAAATGGGCGTTGGCGGCGGGTATTACCTGGCCAGGTCCTCCAGTGAGATTACGCTCGGGCAAATTTTTCGCGTCCTGGACGGTCCAGTCGCTCCGATCAAGTGTGTCAGCCAGATGTCTTATGAGCCATGCGGCTGTCCCGATGAGCAGACTTGCGGCCTGCGGCTGGTGATGGGTGATGTGCGTAATGCCATTGCCGGCATTCTCGATAACACCAGCCTTGCGGATGTAACCAAACGGCAAAGCGCTGTCCGCAAAAAACTCGGCATCAAATAAGTAGATAGAAGTGCGTAATGGGGAACGCATTTTTATTTACCTCAAAAGTATACTATCTCTATAGACTTTATAATATATAAAACAAATTGGAGATTAAATATGCGAAAACAAACTTTAACATTGCAGTCTGTGTTCCTGATTTTGGCTGTGGCGTTATCAGCTTGCGGAAGCTCCGCTCCTCAAGCGGCAGCTGTCCCTGCGTCTAACGCGGCTCAATCCCCCTCTGAAGAACAACTGAGCGGAGTCATTTCTGTTTCCGGTGCGTTCGCGCTTTATCCGATGATGACTGTCTGGGCGGATGAATTTTCAAAACTTCATCCAGATGTTGAATTCGATGTGCAGGGCGGCGGCGCGGGCAAGGGCATGACCGATACCATCGCAGGTGCCGTGGATATTGGCATGATCTCACGTTCCATCAAGGATGAAGAGACTGCGCAGGGCATCTTCTGGGTATCCGTCACCAAAGACGCGGTCTTCCCGATCGTCAGCTCGGAAAACCCTGTTGCGGCCCAGCTTCTCGAAAAAGGCATTACACAGGAGATCTTCAATAAGATCTACATCACCGAAGAGATCAAGACCTGGGGTGAAGTGGTCGGCGACCCGTCAATCACGGATGAGATCCATGTCTTCACACGCTCTGATTCTTCCGGCGCGGCTGAGCAATGGGCAAAATTTTCTGGCGGCAATGCCCAGGAAGACCTTAAAGGTATCGGTGTGAACGGCGAGCCTTCGATTTTGGATACGGTCATCAAGGATCCGCTGGCGATCGGATATGGCAATTTGAACAGCATATTCGATCTGTCGAATGGCAACATTGTGCCCGGCGTCATCATTCCGCCCATTGATGTTGACAACAACGGCAAAGCGGATGCCGTTGAAATTTACAAGGTCAAGGAGGATGCATTCGGCGCAGTTGCGAACGGCACATATCCATCACCGCCCTCACGTTTTGAGAACCTCGCCACCTTGGGCAAGCCTGAAGGTCTATCCCTGGCTTTCATCAAATGGATCCTCACCGATGGACAGCAATACCTCGAATCAGCCGGGTTCGTGCCCCTCACCCCTGAACAACAAGCCGAGTCGCTTGATAAACTCAAATGAGCCTGATAGACAATCCACCCCAACCCATAAACAAAGCGGAAGGCCGGCTCAGCCGGCCTTCCGTAGTTGCCCGTGCCCGCCAGGATAATTTTGCGCGGCGCAGCTTTTTTACATTTACATTACTGCCCGTCCTTCTTATTTTAATTGTCACAATTGCGCTGCTTGTTCGTTCGTGGCCAATCCTGCAAGCCTACCCATTAAGCGACTTGCTCTTTGGGGATGTCTGGCGGCCAAGCGACGGGCAATTCGGTTTCTGGCCTTTTATCCTCGGCACCTTCTGGGTCACCACCGTTGGCGTGGTTTTTGCCGTACCAGCCTGCTTATTAACCTCGATCTATCTGGCAGAGTATGCCCATGCCCGGCTGCGTTCCATCGCCAAACCAGTATTGGATCTGCTTGCCGCAATCCCGCCTGTGGTCTATGGCGTGTGGGGATTGGTGGCCATTGTTCCTTTTGTAGATAAAGTACTCGCACCTCTTTCTGACCGATGGCTGGGCTCTGTTCCGATCTTCAGTGTCAACCAGCCGACAGGATTTGGCATCCTCGCGGCCGGCATCGTGATCGCGGTCATGATCGCGCCGCTGATCATCTCGGTCATGTACGAGATTTTCTCCACCGTCCCCAATGACTTGCGGCATGCATCCCTGGCGGTCGGTGCGACCCAGTGGCAGACCATTCGTAATATCGTCCTGCCGCAAGTCGCCCCGGGCATTCTCGCCGCCATCGTGCTCGGAGCGTCACGCGCGCTTGGTGAGACCATCGCCGTGTTGATGGTGGTGGGCAATATCCCGCAAGTGCCGACTTCAATTTTTGATTCAGCGTATCCATTGCCGGCACTCATCGCGAATAATTATGGCGAGATGATGTCCATTCCACTGTATGATGCGGCGTTATTAAGCGCCGCGCTGGTTTTACTGGTGGTTATTCTGATCTTTAACATCCTTTCCATTCTTGTGATCCAGAGAATGAGGAGTCGAAAATGGGCTTAATGAAAAAGAAATGGGAAAGACGCCATCTGGTGGAAGCCTTCATGAAGATCATCATGCAGGTCTCCCTGTTCATTGTGACCGGTGCACTCGGCTTGATCCTTTGGATCGTGATCGTGCGCGGCTTGCCGTCCCTTTCATGGGACATGGTCACGAAGATCCCCGAAGGCGGGTACTACATGGGCAAGGGCGGCGGGATCCTGAATGCCATTCTTGGCTCGTTGTATCTGGCATCGGGCGGCACATTTCTCGCGATGGTATTCAGCGTGCCGATCGCGCTGTATCTCAAAACCTATCTGGGCGACTCAAAATGGGGACATTATGTGCGCCTGTCTCTGGATGTGCTCTGGGGTATCCCATCCATTGTCTACGGCGCATTCGGATTCACGTTGATGATCGCGCTCGGCATCCGCGCTTCCCTGTTGGCTGGCATCATCATCCTTGCATTAATCGAACTTCCGATCATGACCCGCGCCATGGACGAAATCATCCGCCGCATGCCTGTTGACCTGGAGCATGCCGCGCTCGCGCTTGGCTCGACTAAATTCGAAGTGGCAATGCGCGTGGTCACACGTCAGATGCTGCCCGGAATTACAACAGCCATTTTGTTAGGCTTTGGCCGCGGAATTGGTGATGCGGCTTCTGTATTATTTACGGCCGGCTACACCGACCGCATTCCCACATCTTTGATGCGCCCAACAGCATCATTGCCTTTGGCCGTTTTCTTTCAACTCGGTTCGCCTTATCCCGAGGTACAGCAGCGTGGATACGCCGCCGCGTTAATTCTCACGATCATTGTCCTTGCGGTCAGTCTCGGCTCACGCTGGTTGTCGGCAAGGTTGAACAAATACACGATCAAGTAAATTAGATTTCATCATTGCTTCGGGCGAAAGTACCGCCCTCGCAATTAATGTAGTAGGAGTAATTATGGATGCTCATATTCAAGTAAAAGACCTTAACGTTTATTACGGCAAACAGCAGGCCTTGAAAAATATCAATATCGAGATTCCCAAGAACCAGATCACGGTCATCATGGGGCCTTCCGGCTGCGGCAAGACCACCCTGTTGAAAACCTTTAATCGTTTTCTTGAATTGAATGACGGCACACGCCTGACAGGTGAAGTATTGGTGGATGGACAGAATATCTACGACCGCGATGTGGATGTGACCGAAGTCCGCAAGGTGGTGGGATTGCTCGCCCAGCGACCTTCGCCGCTGCCAATGTCAATTTATGATAATGTCGTCTATGGAATGAACATCCATCGGATGAAGAAGGACCGCAGGGAGTATAAAGCCGCCGTGCGTCATTATCTTGAGATCGCCGGGTTATGGGAGGAGGTCCAGAAGCGTTTGCACGATCCCGCCACGAGCCTGTCGATCGGGCAGCAACAGCGCCTCTGCCTCGCCCGCGGTTTGGCTGTCGAGCCGGAGATCATCCTCGGCGACGAACCCACATCCGCGCTGGACCCGATATCTTCGCAGAATATCGAAAGCCGTTTGCTTGACCTGAAGCAGCAATATACGACGGTTATCGTAACACACACACTTCGCCAGGCAAAACGCCTCGCGGACTATGTCATCTATATGTATCTCGGTGAGGTTATAGAGGCAGGTCCTGCAAAGGAAGTGTTCAATCACCCGCTGCATGAGCGTACAAAAGCGTATCTTGAGGGGCAGATTTAAAATTAGGCGGCCGGGAGAGGCCGCCTTTGCTTTGCGGTTATAATCTCCCCCTGTTGAACACAAATGTGTTCCTCTTGATCGCTGAGACTCGCATCACGAAAGTTGAACCTCTAATTTTGAGAAGGACGCATTTTCATGGACCTTGGTATTCTGGTATTTGTTCTGGTAGGTTTTATTGCTCAAATGATAGATGGCGCATTGGGGATGGCCTATGGCGTCAGTTCAAACACCTTCTTATTGAGCTTGGGAATTCCTCCCGCCGCGGCTTCAGCCAGTGTACACATGGCTGAAGTGGTCACAACCGGCATCTCCGGCTTTTCGCATTGGAAGCTTGGCAATGTGGACTGGAAACTGGTGCGCCGCCTGCTTGTGCCCGGCATCATCGGTGGTGTGGCGGGAGCGTACATCCTGACAGCCATAGATGGGAACATCATCAAGCCGTATATTGCGCTGTATCTGCTGGTCATGGGCGGAGTCATCATTTACAAAGCGCTGACCTTGAAGCCGCGTCACAAAATGGATGCATATCATGGACCGCGCGTCAGCCTGCTCGGTTTGTTTGGCGGATTTTGCGACGCGATCGGAGGCGGCGGGTGGGGCCCGGTGGTCACTTCCACATTGGTTGCTCATGGCAAGAATCCGCGCATGACCATCGGTTCTGTGAATTTCACCGAATTCTTCGTCACATTCTCTGAATCCATTTTATTTATCTTTGCATTGAGCTTTGGTGAATACTGGAAGATTATTCTGGGACTGCTGATCGGCGGTGCGATCGCGGCGCCGATCGCTGCGAAACTTTCGCAAAGACTGCCCGTCAAGACGTTGATGATCACGGTTGGCATTATCATCATCGCGCTAAGCTTGCGAACGCTTTATATGACAATATTTCCCTGAAATGCGGGCCGCCGAAAGGCGGCTTTTTCTTTGGGGTTATAATCTTCCATTATGAAACAGATGCGCAAGATACTGCTTGTTCTAACTATACTGATTTCCTTTTCATCGGTTAGCGCGCAAAGTGATCAACCTTTGGCGATCATCATGACCGCCGACGGACCGATCATGCCGCCCATGCTGGAATATTTTCAGCGCGGTATTGAAACCGCTGAACAGCGCAATGCGGAAGTGCTCGTCATTCAGTTGAACACCCCGGGCGGTAGTGTGGATACCATGCTGGAGATCATCACTGCGGTCCGCGCCAGCACTGTGCCGGTTGTGATCTATGTCTCACCGAATGACGCCATCGCAGGCAGCGCGGGCGCGTTGATCACCATGGCGGGACACGCTTCTGCCATGGCTCCAAAAACAGCCATCGGCGCGGCCAGCCCGATCGACGGTTCCGGTTCGGATATCCAATCCACATTACAAACAAAAATTAAAGAGATCATGAAAGCCCGCGTCCGCACCCTGACGGAGGCGCGCGGCGCGCAGGCAGTTGAGCTTGCTCAGGCCATGATCGAAGATGCGAAAGCGGTCACAGCCAAGGAAGCGCTTGAGGTAAAACTGATCGATTTCATTTCCGACGATACAGAAGACCTGCTCCAGGCGCTTAACGGTTTTACTGTCCAAATGGATAGCGGTGAACGCACGCTCAACACAGCTGATGTTCGCACAGAAGACCTGAACATCAGCTTCATCGAGCAGTTACTGCTCATGCTCACCGACCCGAACATCGCCTTCCTTTTGCTCGCCATCGGTGTGCAGGGAATTCTGATCGAGATCTCCAGTCCCGGCGGATGGTTCGCGGGCTTCATCGGCGCGGTCTGCTTGACACTGGCTGTTTATGGCATGGGCGTACTGACCGTCAATTGGTTCGGTATCATTTTCCTGCTTATCGCTTTTGTGCTGTTCATCCTTGATATCAAAGCGCCGACACATGGTGCGCTTACCACGGCTGGGGTGGCTTCCTTTATCGTTGGCGCTTTGGTGTTGTTCAATTCACCGGGCACGCCTCAGTTCCAGCGTGTGTCTGTTCCGCTTGTGATCGGTATGGGTATCTTTCTCGGCTTGTTGTTTTTCGGTATTCTCCTGCTGGCACTGCGTGTACAGCATAATCCGATCCAGACCGGGGTTGAGTCAATGCGTGGGAAAACAGGAACAGCCCGAACGTCTGTGGGCGAGGCGGGGCAAGTCCAGTTGGGAAGCGAACTATGGAGCGCGGAAAAATCCGCTGAATCGGAATCCATCAGTAAGGGTGATTCAGTTGAAGTTGTCGAAGTACGCGGATTAAGATTAATTGTTAAGAAAAAATAATATGTCGTAGGGGCGCAGCACTGTTGCGCCCCTGCGGATCAAAAAGGACCTTATGCCTGCTACCCCAACGAGAGACAGAGTCTCCGCCCAAACAGAGTCACGCCCATTGCGCCGCCCGGATTGGATCAAGGTGCGCGCGCCATCGGGCGAGACCTTTGAAAAATTACAAGTGTTGATGCGCTCGAAAGAGCTGCATACCGTGTGCGAAGAAGCGATGTGCCCGAACCTCGGTGAGTGCTGGGGCAGTGGAACAGCGACCTTCCTGATGCTTGGTGATGTTTGTACGCGTACCTGCGCCTTCTGCGATATCAAGCACGGCAAGCCAGGTCTGATGGACTGGGGCGAAGCCGAACGTGTGGCGCAAGCCGTAAAATCGATGGATTTGAAGCACGCTGTCATCACATCGGTCAACCGCGATGAACGCCGTGATGGCGGTGCACCGATTTTTGCAATGGTCATCCGCAGGATTCGTGAAGTGCTGCCGGGCTGTTCGATTGAAGTCTTGATCCCCGATTTCAAAGGTTCAGTGGAAGCCTTGAAGATCGTCATGGACGCGCGCCCTGAAATTCTGAATCACAATGTGGAAACCGTTCCGCGTTTGTTCAAGACAGTCCAGCCGCAGGACAATTACGATTGGGCCGCGGCGACATTATCCAACGCCAAAAAACTTGACCCCGAAGTGCTGACCAAATCTGGCATCATGCTTGGCTTGGGTGAAACAATGGATGAAGTTAAACAGGTGATGCGTGACCAGCGCAGTTGGGGTGTGGACATTCTGACCATCGGCCAGTATTTACAACCAAGTAAAAAGCATCTGGCAATGGAGCGCTACTACACGATGGAAGAATTTGCCGAGCTCAAAGCCTTTGGCATGGAGATCGGCTTCAAGTGGGTTGAGTCGAACCCGCTGGTGCGGTCTTCGTATCATGCTGCGGAGCAGGTCCGCGCACTGAGTGTGGTGCATCGCAAGTTGTATGGGGAAGGCCAGTGAACAGTAATCAGTGATTGGTTATTGGAAAGAAATGACAACAGATAAACTCACACCAGAATTTGAGAAATTTCAAGGGGAACTGAAGTCTTTTATCCTGCGAATGACTGCCAGTGTTCAAGATGCTGAATACATTGTTCAGGAAACTTATATCAAGGCCCATGCAAAGCTGAGCACTTTTCGAGGCGAATCATCTTTGAAGACGTGGGTCTTTAGCATTGCATCCAACCTTGCCAGGGATTTGCTACGGTCAAAGAAGAGATGGCCTGAAACTGTTACAGATATTTGCAGAGAGGAGGCGCTCGACAGCCACGCGTTCTTTGAAGAACGCCATACATATCCAACAAACATCGCCGCAGGGAAGTTTCGAGATCAAGGAACATATCGCTTTCTGTTTTACATGTGTTTCCAAATCGCTTCCGCTTGAGCAGCACATTGCCCTGCTCTTGAAGGAAGTCTACGGTTTTAAGGTGCATGAGATTGCAGTCATTATGGACCAGACCGAAGCCATGGTGAAATGCTACCTGCATGTCAGCCGGAGAAGGATGATCGAAATCTATGACGGACGCTGCTCGCTGATTAACAAACAGGGAATCTGTCATCAGTGCACGGAGCTGAACGGCATCTTTAATCCCAGGCAAAAAGTATAGGAAGAACTCGTGAAGATCGAGATGACAAAAGATACCGAAAAGAAGAGCAAAGAGGAATTGTTCGACTTGCGGATGAAAATTTTGCAGGAGCTCGATCCTTTCGAATCTGGCGCAGCGGAATTGCAATTGCGTCATCTGGAGCATAACAGGCAGGTCATTGAAAAATATCTGGGGGAATAAGGCTTATCGTTTTTAGTCTCACGTTCGTCTAAAGAAGAAAGGAGTTTAGAAATGAATCAGCAGACATATCCAAAAGCAGTTACAGAAAAGAGAATGTTCAGCCGGGAAACAACTGTCAGCGTGAATATTGAGGCGGACTCGTCCATTGTGTGGGCGCTGCTGACTCACGCATCCGATTTTCCAAGGTGGAATTCAACAGTGGTTTCATTGACAGGCGAGATCAGGGAAGGCGGGGAAATTGATTTGAAGTCCACGCTGGATCAAAAGCGGGTATTCAAATTGAAGGTGAAAGAATTCGTGCCTGAAAAAAGGCTGGTGTGGGGAGATGGCATGGGAAGCCGCATCTATTCGCTTGCTAAAAAATCAAACGGCGTGTTTTTTAGCATGTCCGAAAAGATCGGAGGTCCGCTCTTCCCTTTGTTTGCCAAAATGATCCCACCATTTGATAGATCTTTCGAGCAATTCGCGGCAGACCTAAAGAAGGAAGCCGAAACCATTCAAGGTTCCAAAAAGTGACGCAAAGGAGAATATCATGGAAAAGAGAACGAAAGACAACCCCTGGAAATTAAAAACGCCTCCCCAGACATCGGACTATGAAATGTATGTGGACACGAAAGATGGGAAGGAAATTATCGTCTGCATGGTCGGTACAACCGTTTTGCATTATGACTATCGCTCTCTCGCGGACTTGCATGCCATGTTAAAAAAGCATGGTGATTGGATGGAACTGGGCAGCAAAGACGAGAAACAGGAAACTGTCGACGGCACGGTGGAACATTGGGCGCGTTCGCCGAAAAACCCCATCGGCGGCTGGTATGGACTCAAGAAGGGGTTCAAAGGGCGCTTCGCCATGTATATTCCACCGCTCATGGAAGTGCTGGGACTGGCAGAAGTGGAACATAATGCGCGCAACAACAGGATGAGAGCGAAATAACTCGTGTTGAGTGTTGTGCAACTGAAATTGTAGGGGGATGGGCGATAGTCAGTGAGTAGTGATCAGTGATTTGAAAATCCCTTCTGCGTTTGGCGGGAGGGATTTTGTTGTCAAACATTTGGATTGGTTGTATATTTGGCACAAGTGCGAAATATGGTTATTCCGCATAAGGCATCATGCCAGCGCCTTATAAATAACAGGATGTTTCCGCGAATGCTCATGTGTGATCAAATCAGGAGAGTTCGTTATCAACAATCGAATCGTAGAATTTCTGGTTTTTATTTTTCTTGCCTGCTGCCTGCCAGTAGTATTAATTTCGATCAATGTTATTCCATTTGATTACCGGCTTCATGCTTTAATTGCAATGACTTTGGCTGTGGGAATTTATTCCCTAGCTTCCAAACATTCCCTCAAAGATTTGGGGTTTAGGCCCGATACGTTGAAGGAATCCTTGCTTTGGAATGGAGCGTTATCCGTTTTTTTTGTTTTCCTGATGTATGCTCTTTACATGGCAAACTTAATTCGCGAGCCGACAGTCCCATCCTGGACATTGTTCTATATTTTTTATGTGCTTGTTTCAAGCCCATCCCAGGAATTTATTTATCGAAGCGTAATTTTTTCAGAAATGAACCGAGCCGGTATAAAAAATCCGCTGTTACAGGTTGGACTATCTGCTGTCACCTATTGCTTTCTCCATATTATTTATAAAGATTGGATTACCTTGGCAGTGACTTTCTTCATGGGAATAGTATGGGGAGTCATCTATTACAGGCGGCCTAATTTTTGGGGCGTCGCGACCTCCCATGCCATAGTAGGGGTTGTGTCCATCGCAACCGGGATAATTTAAAAAATGAACAAATTTCACAAACCATCAAACAAAATGTACCTTCCATGATGTATGACAGTAAATCTCTTTATGGTTCAGACCAGGATGGTTTGGTCTGGGGCTATCATTTTGCGCCTGATCAACCTGTGCTTCCGATAACATCAGAATCAGCGGCCGAGTTTTTAGCCTCCCCGGAGACAGCCAAAACAGGCGAATTCCTCTGGCTTCATTTTTCACTCTCCAATTCCGCTTCCGAACCCTGGCTGCAGCGAAACATTCTCCTGCCGGAAGCCTTCCATGAATCATTGCACAGCAACGCGGGCTCTACTCGCTTGGAACAGGATGGAGACTCATTGGTGGCGGTCATTAATGATGTCTTGTTTAATTTTAAATTCGATCCTTCCGATATTGCCACCACCAGCCTTTGCATTGAACCGCGCCTCCTGGTCAGCGCGCGCCTGCAGCCCCTACGGTCCGTGGATCAGCTTCGGGCTGCGGTGCGGGGCGGTCATGCGTTTCACTCCACAGTTGAACTTTTGTCGCATTTGCTGCAGGATCAGGCAAATGTCATGGTGGACATTATTCGGCAATCCACGGTGCGGGTGGATCATATCGAAGATCGCCTGTTGGCGAACCGCATTTCTGGAAACCGCAATGACCTTGGGTCTCTGCGGCGGGTATTGGTTCGACTCCAACGGCTGCTCGCGCCGGAGCCTGCCGCGTTTTTCCGCCTGCTCAACCGTCCCCCAAAGTGGATCACGGAGGCAGACCTGAAGGAATTACAGGAGGCGGCCGAGGAATTTTCCCTTGCGGTGAACGATTCCGCGGCGTTGGTTGAACGCATCAAGATCCTTCAAGAGGAAATCGCCGCTTTCGTTAATGAACAGACCAACCGTACGCTTTTTATCCTGACAATTGTGACTGTGATGGCCCTGCCCATTAATATGGTTGCGGGCTTGTTCGGCATGAATGTGGGCGGAATCCCTCTCGCCAACCATGGCTCTGGATTCTTTTGGATTGTGGGGATTTTACTGGCTTTAACTGCGCTGCTGGCGTATATCTCCCTCGGTAGTTACCGTGACAAGAACTGACTTGGCTTCCTTAAACAAAAAATCCCTTCTGCGTTTGGCGGGAGGGATTTTTTGTTGTCAAATGGCTGGCTTGGTTGTATATTAGGTGCTGTCCTTCCTGTCCATGAGAATTACTGCTTTTCTTTCGAAAGGAATTCTTGAAATGAAAGTTGACCCTTCTGAAACCGGGAAAGTTCTCAAACTTCTTACTGTAACGCCGCACCGCATTGAATCCCTGACCAAAAGCTTCGACAAATCCCGATTGCACTTTATATCTGATGAAGAACCCTGGTCTGTCAATGACATTCTTGCTCATTTGCGTGCCTGTGCGGATTTGTGGGGTAAAAGTATTGCGGCGATGATCATGCAGGATCACCCAACCTTGCGCTATATTTCCCCGCGGACATGGATTAGAAAAAAGGATTACCCCCAACAGGAATTTACAATCTCCCTGACAGCTTTTGCCAGACAGCGCGGCGAACTCTTAAAACTATTGAACTCGCTAAGCGCCGAAGATTGGCTGCGCGGAGGGACATTTACTGCCACTACCAAAGGACGGGAACAGACTGTCTTGAGTTATGCACAGCGAATGGCCCGCCATGAAGACGAGCATTGCATCCAGATCGCAGAACTGCTTAAAGGAAAACGAAGCAGCGAATAGTGAACGGTGAATCGCTTCTGCCGTTTGGCCGGAGGGATTTTTTATTGCCAAATGTTTGAGTTGGTTGTATATTTCACGATATTGGTGGGGATTGGTTCCACAATAGTATTCATAATTCGATGCGGTTTCAAAAAAGGTGCTTATATGCCATGGCAAATCATTGTTCATACAGACCTTCCGATCATTGAGACATACTACTCGGGCATTATGACCAAAACTGACCTGTTTGGCGCGGCTCATGAAACTCTCGATCTTGGACATGCTCATAACAGGATGCGTTTTCTCGCGGATTGTACAACGCTCAAAGGCGGTCATACGATCTTCGATCTTTATTTCCTGGCAAGGGAAATTTCGATCGCATCCAATTTAGAGGTATTAAAGGAAGCTGTTCTACTTCCATCCTTTGCCTTATGGATCGAAAAGATAAATTTTTGGGAAACCATTGGCATTAATAGGGGATTCCAGGTTCGGATCTTCAGAGATCGCGAACCCGCAATTGCATGGCTGCTCCAATAACTTTTGGCGCGTAATTTTTTTAGATATTATTTTGCCTGTCAGATTCCACGGGCAGTTTGAATTTTGCCACTACTTTCTGCAAGCCTTTCGCCATTTCCATGAGGGATGTCGCCGAGTCAGAAACTTCTTCAACTTGGGCGGAGACTTCCTCGGTGGAAGCGGAGACTTCCTCGACAGCAGCGCTGTTCTCTTCGCTGACACTGGCGATGTTCTCGATGGACTGGGTCAGCTCTGATGAATTGGCTGCCATTTGTTCGGTGGCGGCAGTGTTCTGCTCAATCACAGCTGAGACTGAATCAACGGCTTCGACCAGTTCTCCGGCGGCCACGCTTACTTTTGCCGCAGCATTCCCCGCATCTTCTGCTTGTTTATACACTGATTCAGCCGCGCTGAGGATGCTTTCAAGCACCCTGCCGGCGGAATTGGCGCGTGTCACCCCGGATTCAACTTCGAGCGCCGAATTTTGCATGGCGCTGACAGCCTCGCTGACTGTTTTCTGGATGCCTTTGATCAGAGCGGCGATCTCATGCGTCGCGAGGCTGGAGCGTTCCGCCAGCTTGCGGACTTCGCCTGCCACCACCGCAAATCCCTTACCCTGTTCACCGGCGCGCGCAGCCTCGATGGCCGCGTTGAGCGCCAACAGGTTTGTCTGCGAAGCGATGTCCTCGATGGTCGCGACGATCGCGCCGATCTCTTCGGAACGTGCTCCCATTTCTTCAACCTTGGCGGCAGAAAGTCCGACCTTGGTGCGGATGGCTTCCATTCCTACAATGGTTTCCTTGACGGTCTTCGCGCCGTCACGAGAGTGGCTGGCAGACTGGGCTGAATCACGAGTGACTGATTCCACATTATTTGTGACTTGTTCAATGGCGCTATTGATCCGAGTAGCCACCTGGGATGCGGTGGTGATGGCTTTGGCTTGTTCCTGTGCGCCTCTGGCAACGCCATCAATTGCGCGTCCCATTTGTTCGACAGAACCCGAGGTTCTGGTCACGCTTGCGGTTTGCTGGGCGATGCCGAGTGCCACCTGCTGAATGGTGATGGCGATTTGACGGGTGGCTTCTCCGGACTGTCCCGAAGCTGAAGCCAGCTGCCCTGCGGCTGTTGTTAAATTGTTCGCGCTCTGAGCCACCATCTGGATCAAAGATTGCAGGCTTGCGATCATCTGTGAAAAGGCAATTCCCAGCTCATCCTTCTCGCTGCGTAAGATCACCTTCACCGTCAAGTCACCGGAGGCGATCCGATTGGCGATGTCTGCCATCTCCTGCAAATATTGCACAGTGCTGTCGAATCCTTTTCCTGCGGTCCCCAATTCATCCACCCGCCCGATCATTTCCTCTTTTAATTGTTGAGGAACATCCCATTTCAGGTTGCCTAGGCGCATGTTTTGCAATCCCTTTGCCATTGCATCCACAGGAGTGCGGAGGTTGAGGGTGATTGCAAATCCCATTGTTACAGATAAAAGGATTCCCAGAATCCCGGCAAGGACCAGCCTAAGTTTGGCAGAGTTGAAGGTCTGGAGACTTTCTCCCTGAGAATCAAAGGCAAGCTGCTGATTGATAGTGACCAGGTCGTTGATCGCTTTTTCAATTTCCTCTTGGCTGGCGAGTGCGTCGCCGGCCACCACGCGGTGCAGCGTTTCCTGCGACTTACCGCTTTTGAATTTTTCCAACAGGTCATTCACGATATTCTGATAGCTAAACCAGGATGCCTGAAACTTGGCCAATTCAGTTTTTTCTTCATCGGTCAGGAGCGGGTTTTTGCCGTATTCAGAAATGATTTGATTAACACGGGCTATTTCACTATTAATCGATTGCTCCACTTGGGTGTGTTGTTGTTCGATTACATCGGCTTGGTGGCAGGCGGAGCAGTCAGTCTCAGCTACATGAGCTGCGGCAATGTAGGCTATCGATTGTCCATGCTCAGAGTCTCCTGCCTCTTTTGAATGGCAGGCAAGGCAGCGGGCGGCATCCCCTACAGTTTGACCCTCCTGTAAATTATGCGATCCACTCACCTCGGCGATGTGACATGTGCCGCAGCGTGGAGCATCCTCGCCGCCGGTCAGAATGCTTCTGGGCTTGGGGATTTGGATATAAAGCTGTATATTGCTTTTTATTAAACCCAACAAAGCCTTTGCTTCACCCAAATTCTGAATCGGGATGGTATGGTCATAATACAGGCTCATCATGCCACGATTTAATAATCGCATATCGAAATAGCTCAGGGTGATGGTCGCCGCCAGGATCAAAACGATGATGACAAAGCTTCCACCTAATTTTAAGCCTATGGGATATTTACTTAAAAATCGATTCATTCGGATCACTCCTCTAGCCTGGTTTGCGTGTCGTTCCTGTTTCGGCAGCCAGCATCAATTGCTTAGTTTGAACTGCGCCACTACTTTCTGCAGATCCTGTGCCAATTTCATCATGGACGCGGCCGAGGCGGAAACCTGCTCCACTTGGGCGGATACTTCTTCCGTGGAAGCAGATACTTCCTCGACGGAAGCGCTGTTCTCTTCGCTGACACTGGCGATGTTCTCGATGGCATTGACCAACTCTGAAGAATTGGCAGCCATCGCACTGGTGGCTGCCTTATTCTCTTCAATCACAGCCGAGACGGCATCAACTGCCCCAACCAATTCAGCAGCAGCTGCGCCAACCTTGGCCGCGGCACTCCCAGCGTCCTCGGCCAGCTTGTAAACAGACTCGGCTGCGCCAAGAATATTATCCAGTACCTCGCCCGCAGAGTTGGCGCGGGTGACCCCGGATTCAACTTCCTCTGCCGAAGCCTTCATTGCAGTGACTGCTTCGCTGGCAGTTTTCTGGATACCTTTGATCAGGGCTGCGATTTCCTTTGTGGCAAGGCTGGAGCGTTCCGCAAGTTTTCGGACCTCATCCGCCACAACCGCAAAACCATTCGAGATATTTCCAAGATGTAGAAGCGATTGTGCTGGTTTTCCAACCTGAATGATGCCCGGTTGGTCACGCCGTGACACACCGACAAACAGGTAAAGAATTCCGTTATCTTCGCGGGGCATGATCGGTTGCATCACCACGCCATTCTCCTGTGACAGCAAAGGCCGAAAAGCGGCTGCCTGCCCCGCTCCATTATCCGGAAAGCGGAAACCCATCGAATCAGCCCGGCTTGATGCGATGACAACTCCATCAGAATTAGTGACGCTTAAGACTTCCACATTCAATTGCTCAGCCAATTTAACCAGGCCTTCCGTGCTAAAAGCTGAGTCCCGGCAAAGCAACTCAGCCAGCATCAAAGCAATCCCCACCAAATGAGTCTGCGCCAGCTTTTCGCTTGCGTTATTACCGGAAGCGCCGGCGCGGGCGGCTTCGATGGCGGCGTTGAGCGCGAGCAGGTTGGTTTGGGAGGCAATGTCTTCGATGGTCTCGACGATGGCACCGATCTCTTCGGAGCGGGTGCCCATCTCTTCGACCTTGGTGGCGGAGAGACCGACCTTGGAGCGGATGGCTTCCATGCCGTTGATGGTTTCC
>Ga0268298_10001890_pt1 | contig 23751 bp, 23 predicted proteins | sample WWTPWeurt_MetaG_FD_194462 | JGI IMG/M metagenome (GOLD analysis project Ga0268298, IMG submission 194462) | Activated sludge microbial communities from WWTP in Nijmegen, Gelderland, Netherland - WWTP Weurt | ecosystem: Engineered > WWTP > Aerobic digester > Activated sludge | place...
CCGCCCGGAATTGCGAGGTGATCGCCGTCGGGGTCGAACCCGCGATCGTCCCGGTGGTGAGCACGATCAAAGCCCCGGTTTGAATGGTCGTACTGGAGGCGACCACCGAGCCGGACCGGTTCCCGTAGGCGTTGGTGATCGTGAAGGTGCCCACGACGATGCCCCCGGCGGTCGCCACGGACGTCGCGATGTTGACGATTCCGGAAATCGCGGGGGAAACGGTTTCGCCCCGTTCCGTCATGACTTTCACCTGGTAGTCGCCCGTGGAAACGTTGATGCGGAACCACCCCACGGGGCGGCCGCCGGTGACGGTCGCGTAGGTCGTGGCCGAGGCGCGCTCCTCTTTCGTGGCGGCGTTGATGGCGCTGACGACCACGTCGGGAATCCCGGCCCCAAGGCTGTCTCGGACAAACCCGGCCAAATAGCCGGTGTAGGGCAAATGGGTGTCCGGGCAGGCGCAGGAATTCACGTAGTACCCTTCCCCCCCCCAGAACTCGTGGCCGCGCTCGGGGGGCCCCGGGGTGTTGCGCCACCAAACGTCGTTGAGGGCGGCCACGTAATCGCCCGACGCGGGATTGTTGATGTGCACTCCCGAATAGACCTGATTCACGGAGGAGGAAACGGCCAAACTGTAGGCCCCCCCCACGCGCGAATGGGTGAAATCGAGCACCGCTCCCGCGGGCGTCCCGTTGGTGACCTTGTATTCCACGCGAATATCCTCGATGGGGACATCGTAAACGTCTCGGACCGACCCAAAAAGGAACACCTTGTCCGTGGATTCGGCGATGACCCCCTGCCAGAACGTGTAACCGCCCGGCGTTACGTTGACGGCAATCTGGGAAGACGTGTGATAATCGTAGGGCATTTGGCCGGGCGTGCCGCCGGTCCCGGTTCCGCCGGTGATTCGACGGGCGTACATCCCCAAGGTCCAAACGCCGGTGGACACCCGGAGGAACTCAAAACGGCCCCACCAGGGGATGTCGGAATTCGTGTAGTTGTACATGTTGGACCGGGGGCAGGTGGTGCAGTAGCCGACGCTGCTGGGGGTCCAGCCGCTGTAATAGGTCGGTTTCAACCCGTCCAGGGTCGGGGTCAGGCCGTCGTTAACGAAAGCGTTGACGAACCCGGCTTCGTTTCCGCCCGCCAGGCGATTGCTGGCCCGGGTCCAATCGTCCCGCCCGGACACGACCGCAACGGGGGCCGCGGCGCTGTTCCGGGGCAGGAATCGCGCGAAATACCCCGGGGCGGCCGGCGTGTATTTCGACCAATCCCGGACGTTACAGTTGGAATCGTAGGCCGGTCCAACGTCGCGGGTTTCCAACCAGGCCATGGTGCTGGCGTAACGCATGTATTGTTCGCCCGCTTGAAGACCGGCGCAGTCTTCGATGCCCCCCGCCTTATCAACCAATCGGTAACCCTCCTCCGCCGCCACCGGGTCCCGACCGCCCCCCACGCATCCCGCGTCCAGACCCCCGCGCCAGCCCACCCCATCCATGTAGATGTAGTCCGTGGAGGAATTTTGACTGAACGTCAAACGGAGATATCCTCCGCCGCCGTTGTATTGGGCCGCGGGTACGCCCAGGGTAAAGTTCCAGGTCGATTGGCTGGGAAGGTAATTGGCCGTTTCCGCCGTCGTGATGAGGTCGGGGTTGGGTTGCCCAGCGCTCAGCAACCCGCTCGGGTCGAAACGTCCCACGGCACCCGCGGGACGGTCCACGCGCCACCAGGCGTTGGAAGACGGGTTCACGGTTTCCCACACGGCGTCGGCGGTCACGGACCCCTCCTGCAAATCAATCGTCGGGGCGTTGGCAAAAAGGAAATACCCTCCGGGCGGAATGGTCGTGTTGAGGTAGTTCACTTCGATCTTGTGTTGGAGGTAATCGGCCGTGGTGTTGGGAAGGACGTTTGCCGCCGGCTCGGAACTGTTGTGGGTCATGTAATAATGCAAATTGAGTTTGGTCGCGTCCCAGGTCCAAGTGGTGGGGTTGAAGATTTCCACCCATTCCTGATTAAACGCCGGGTTCGAAAAGCTGGCCGAACTGCCGACCACGCGGCTGATGACCGGACTCGAATTCCACCAGAAGGCCGCGTCGACCCGGCCGTAGGTAAACCGCGACATTTGAAAGTTGACCGTGGTGACGCCCATTTCGTACCCGACGTAGGCGGCTTGTTTGGCCGTGTAGTAGTTCCAGTTGGTGCTGATGTCCCGGGCTCGAATGGTGTACGTGCCGGGTCGAATGGAAAACTCGTAGTACCCCGCCGCGTTCGGCGAAGCGTTCGTCATTTGACCCAGGGTTTCAATGGTGTCCACGCGGATCCCCAGGGCCCCGCTCAGGGGGACCCCGTTGGTGTCCGTGATGACGCCGACGAATTTAACCTCGCCGCGGGTGCGGTTTGGATTCTCCTTCAGGCCGGTCACGTCGGCCACCCGCCAATTCAGCCCGTCCTTCCACATAACCGACGACTTGATCCGTTTCATGCCGGCTTCCGTCTGATAGGGCGTCGCGGCGGCCAGGGCGGCCAAATTGCCCGTGGCGGGGTCGCGGTACACCCGCTCCACGTAGGCGCCCCGATAATAGGTGACGTTGCCGACTTGAATTCGCTCGGGGCCGGGGGTGAAATAGGGATCGTAATAGAAATACGGGGCGCCGCTGCCCCCCGGCTGGTAGTAGGTGGGAGCCCCGGCGGCTCGAAGGCGATAATAGGGCATGACTTGGAGGGCTTCCAGCTTTTCCCGGGCGAGGGTCGTGGCGACCTGTTTGGTTTGACTGAGGAAAACGGACTTGGCAATGCCCTGGAACACTTTGATGGAAACGGTAATCCCGACGCCGACCAGCACGGCGGCCACGACCAATTCAATCATGGTCGCCCCGCGGCGGGATCCTTTCCCGATGAGCATAGCCCCTCCTTGGCGAGATTAGCGGCTCTCTAAGTGTGGGGGCGATCCGGTCAAATTTCAAGGGCAATGTTTTTGAGCGGGGGGCCCTTTTGTCGCGTCTTTCCGGCTCAAAAAGAAAGACCCCCGGGAACCCGCTACCAAACGTTGTCGGCTTTGTCTTCCCGATACAATCGACGGCGAATGGGGGTGTAAACGACCTTCAGTTTGGACGCCACGGCGTCGTCAAAATAAACATAGAGGTATTTGGGATTGGTTTCGATTTTTAATTGCTTGGCGTAAACAATTCCGATGACTTTCACGTCGTGGGAGTTTTCGTCCACATTCAGCTCCCCGTCCTGAACGTGCAAAAACCCGTGAAATCCGATGTTGTTGTTGATGTTGTAGGGATACCGGGAACCGTGCCAGATGTTGTCCATGCTGCCGGCGCCGCCGGCCATCCAGGTGGCGGAGGCCGCCGAGTGAAGGTATTCCATGTTGGCGTTGACGGGAATGGTGGCGGCGAAAGCGGCCGATTCATCGGGACGGAAATTGAGATTGTTGTTGGGCCCGGCCACAATGAAGGCTTCGATGTCCAGAAAAACCTCGGAGTGGATAAAGCTCCGGCAGGTGTTGGTCGACGTTTCGATAAAAACGACCGTCGTGGAATTGATGAACGTGTAATGGTTCCCCCCGCCCGACGCGTCCATGTCGATGCCGTGGTCCTGGCCGGCGCCCTCCCAGTTGTCCGCGCAGAGGAAATAGGCGGTGCCCAGGGTCGGCGTGGATTTGACCAACGTGGCGGCGGGGGCGGGATTGTGGCGCATTCTCAGTTTGCCGTTGTTCGCGGTCGTGTCCGGAAGGGAAGAGGCCTTCGCCCGGGCCCGATAATATTCGTAGTCCATCACCGGGGGGTCCCCGATGTTTTTGTCGTAGGCCCAGTATTCCAAGCGATCGGAGTTGTAGTCGTCCGGCGTCGTGTCGCGGCCTTGGATGCCGTTGCGCGCCAATTTGCGGGGGTAATTGGGCATGGCCACGTTGGAGTTGACGTTCAACGCGGCGTAGCTTTTGACCGGCCCCCAATGAACCCGGGGGAATTTGTCGGTGGACCCATGAAAATCCGACTGCATCACCAACGCTTCGACGAAGTTTCGCGTGTAGGTTCCCTCGAGGGTTCGGACCATGGCGGGGGACCGCACCGCCTGAACTTTGCATCGCACCCGGACCTCGGTGGGGCCCGGGCCCGAGGAGAATCTGATTTTGTAACGGTAGGCCGAATCCAAATCGGTCCAAGTCCGGTCGTAGTTGTATTCGGCCACCGGCGTGCCCGCCAGCGCGCTTTGCCAAACACTTTCCGACTCCCCGAGCTTCCAGGATCCCCGATCCAGGCCGGCTTCGGCCACGGTGTACGCCTCGTCGATTTGCGACCGGCGAACGGACCAGCGGGAATCGTCGGTGCTGAGGCGGACCAGGACGGGGATGAATATCGCCAGCAGCGTCAGGATGAGCACCACCGTCACCAAAATGAACCCGCCGGACGGTCGGGCGCGTTTCCCGGGGATGGAGGGTTCTTTATTCATTAAGAATCCGGACCCGGTCGTTGGTCACGTAAAATATTCGTTTTTTGCGGAAGGATTCCTTTTCCAGGCAAAGGTTGACGGACATCACGCTGTCGTCCATGGTCCCGACGTAGGTAAAGGCCAGATACCGCAAATAAGGGGTCACCACCCGGGGCAAGGGGGACACGACCGAATCGGTCACATACAACTTGTTGTTTTCCTGCCAGACCGTTACGGTCGACCCTTTGATGGTCTCAAACCGGATGCGGGAATAGGGGGGTTGCGTCGACACGTCCACCTGGTCGATCCGCACGGTGGTGGAAACGGCCTTTCGAAGGTTGGAAACGACGATTTCCGTCACGATGCGGGCGTCCCGCTGAAGGGCCAGGCGGTCCATGCTCAGGTTGTAAAAACGGACCACCTGCATGATGATTTGCGGAACAACCCCAAAGAGGATCCCCACGATGGCCAAGGTGACCAACACCTCGACGAAGGTGAACCCCCGGGAGGACCGTGAACGACGCCGGGATTTCATGGGGTCAGATCCAACGTCGGGAAATCGAGGGCGTTATTGCCGGAATTTACGTAGGCGGCGGTGCTGCGTTTCACCCAAGTCAGAACCCCGGAAGAGTTGTAATACGGATAGAACCCGTATAAGTTGTAGGTGTTCATTTTCACGTCGAAACTGTAACGCCCGATGGCGTCCGAGGAGGCCATGTAGTACGTCACGTTGCCCGCCCGAAACACGGAGTCGATGGGGGGCGGCTTCGTGCCGGCGATGGTGGAGGTGGTCAGCACAAGAACGGCGCCCGTGTTCAGGGGGCCGCCGTTGGCCACGACGGCGCCGGCCCGGCGGCCGTAGGCATTGGTGATGGTGAACGTTCCGACAAAAATGCCGCCGCTGGTCATGGTCGCCGTGGCCAAGCTGATGAGTCCCGAAATCGTCGGCGACGACGTCTCTTCCAATTCCGTCATCACTTTGACTTTGTACATCCCCGTCGCCACGTTGACCAAGAAGGTGCCCACGGGCCGCCCCCCGCCGGAGGAAGTCAAGCCCGAAGCCCGTTCTTCGTTGGTGGCCGCGTTGATGGCGCTGACGTTCACATCGGGGATTCCCACCCCCAATTCGTCTTGAACGAACCCGGTCAAAAAGCCGGTGTAACCCAAATGCGTGTCCGGGCAGTTGCAGGAATCCACCTTGTAGCCGACCCCGCCCCACCACTCGTGGGGGCCCCAAAGCACATCCACGTAAGCCGGAAGGTAGTCGCCCGTGCCGGGCATATTAAGATGAACCCCCGACATCACTTTTCCCACCGAGGAGGAGATTTCCAGGCTGTAGGCCCCCCCCGAACGGGATTTAATGTTGAGGGGCGTGGACCCGTCCCCGAATTTGTAATCCACGCGAACATCCTCCAAGGGCACGTCGTACACGTCGCGCACGGTCCCGAACAGGAACACCTTGTCGGAGGTGGACGCGATGACGCCTTGCCACCAGGTGTAACTGTTTTGCGTGACGTTCAATAAGACCTGGGTGGAAACCCCGTAATCGTAGGGGGACGTTTTTCGCCGGGCGTACATGCCCAAGGTCCAGGTTCCCGTGGCCACCCGGGAGAATTCATACCGACCCCACCAGGGAATATCGTAATCGGTGTAGCGAAACATGTTGGACCGGGGGCACGTGGAACAAAAACCGAGGGGGGACGGCGTCCAGCCCGTGTAGTAGGTCGGTTTGATTCCGTCGATCCAGTAGGAAATGCCATCGTTCACGAAGGCGGTCACATACCCGGCTTCGCTGCCGTTCCCCAGGCGGTCGGCCCGTTGGTAGGGATCCCGACCGGACACCACGGGAACGGCCGGACAGGTGCTGTTTCGGGGGAGGAACCGGGAAAAGTAGCCCGGCGCCGTCGAGATCCATTTGGACCAATCCCGGACACTGGCGTCGGAATCGTAGGCGGGGCCGATGTCCCGGGTTTCCTGGTGGGCCATGGTGCTGGCGTACCGAATCCACTGCTCCCCGGCGTTCAGACCTTCGCAATCCTGAAGGCCGGATCTTTCATCAATCAACCGGTTGGGAACCCCGCCTTCGGCGTTGAGGGGCTCGGCGGGGCTGACGCACCCGCCGCCCTGGTCCACGCCGCCCCGCCAACCCACGCCGTCCAGGTAAGCGTAATCCGTGGTGGAGGTGGGATTGTAGGTGAGCCGCAGGTAGCCGCCGCCCCCGTTGTACTGAATGGGGTAGTAGCCCGTAAAGGCGGAAGTCCACACCCAGGTGGTTTGATTCATGATGTAGATGCCGGGCGTCGCGGTGGTGATGATGTCCGGGTTGGGAAATCCCGCGTAATAAATCCCCGTCGGATCAAAGCGACCGACGGGCCCGGCGGCGCGGTCCACCCGCCACCAGGTGTTGGAAGCCGGGTTCACCGTTTCCCAGACGGCGTCGGCGTCCACCGCCCCCGATTGCAAATGAATCGTCGTCGTGTTGGCGAACAGGAAATAACCGCCGGGCGGAATCGTCGTGTTGATGTAATTGGCGTCAATCTTATGTTTGGCGAATTCAGCGGTTGAAACGACGTAGGACTCGGAACTGTTCCGAGTCATGTAATAGTGCAGGTTCAATTTGGTCGCGTCCCAGGTCCAGGTGGTGGGATTGAAGATTTCCACCCATTCCTGGTTGAAGTTGGGGTCCGTGGCGCTCACGGAACTGCCCACGACCCGGGAGAGGACCGGGTTCGAATTCCACCAAAAGGTCGTGTCGACGCGGCCGTAAAGGCTCATGGGCAGGACGAAGTCGATGGTCGAGGGGTTGTGGTCGTACCCGACATAGCCCGTTTGTTTGACGGTGTAATACACCTGGCCGTTGCTTAAATCCCGGGCTCGAAGGGTGTAGGTCCCCGGGCGCACCGCGAATTCGTAATGGCCCGACCCGTCGGGCTGGGCGTTGATCATCTGGCCCCGGGTTTCGATGGTGTCGATGGCGATGCCCATGGCTCCGGTCAGGGGGATTCCCGCGGTGGAAGTGACGGTGCCGACGAATTTGACCTCGCCCCGGGTGCGAACGGGGTTTTCCTTGAGTCCCGTCACATCGACCACCTTCCACACCGACCCGTCCTTCCACATGACGCCCACTTTGATCCGTTTCAGTCCGGCTTCCGTTTGATAGGGCGTGGCCACCGCCATGGCCACCAGATCACCGGAGGAAGGATCCCGGTAAACGCGGTCCACGTAGGCCCCGCGATAGTATTTTACCGTACCGACCTGGACAACTTCGGGTCCCGGCGTGTAATAGGGGTCGTAGTAAATGTACGGTTTCCCGCTTCCGCCCGGTTGGTAGTAGGTGGGCGCGCCCTGGGCCCGAAGGCGGTAATAGGGGAGCACTTGAAGGGCTTCCAGTTTTTCGCGAGCCAAGGTCGTGGCCACTTGTTTGGTTTGGCTCATGAAAATGGATTGGGAAATGCCGCGGAAAACCTTCAGGGACCCGAAAATTCCGACCGCAAGCAAAACAGCGGCCACGATCAACTCCGTCATCGTGACGCCTTTGTTGTTGCCCATAGAATAATTCATTTTTATCCCCGCGCTTGGTTCTTGGGATCGAGAGAAAAAAGTCCGGTGGTCCCGTTAAGTATACATCATGAAATCCCGGGCCATCGAGTCTTTCCCTTGATTGCCATGCGTCGGAATGGCCAAACCCGTTATTTCCCCCTCTTGAAGGCCTTTTTTTGATTTTTCCGCCCTTTCGACCCGGTCGGCGTTTCGGAACCGGGTCAACCCCCTTGACAAGGCGGGGCGGAACCGGATTTGCGGGGTCCGTCGGTAATTGATAATCTTGAATCGGCGCGGGAACTTTTTTCCCCGTCGGGGTTTAGAATGGACGAGGCACGGAAACAGGAATTCAAGACCAAGGCGCTCCCCCTGGTGGACGAAATGTACGGGGTGGCCCTTCGCATGACCCGGAATCCCCAGACGGCCGAAGACCTGGTGGCCGAGGCTTTTTCCCGGGCGTGGAAAAACCTGACCCAATTCCAACCGGGGACCAATTTGCGGGCGTGGATGTATCGGATCATGACCAACGCCTACATCAACGATTTTCGGAAGAAAAACCGGGAACCGGAGAAGGTGTCCGTCGACGCCTACGAGAAATTGGACGAGTTCCACCTTTTTAACCGACTGTCGTCGGAAGCTCCGGCGGCCCCGGACCCCGTGCGGGACGTCATCGGCCGGCTGACCAACGAGGATTTTCGCGCGGCCCTGGACGCTTTGCCGGAAGAGTACCGGACGGCGATTGTGCTTTACGATCTCCAGGGGCTTTCCTACGACGACGTGGCGAAGGCCCTGGACATCCCGATCGGAACCGTGCGGTCGCGCCTGGCCCGGGGCCGGCGACAACTTCAGGGGGCGCTCTACCGCCACGCGGTGGACGCCGGATTGGTGGAGGCTCAACGATGACCGACCACGAATGCGATAAAATTCTGGACCACGCGTACGAATTTCTCAATCGGCGGGACGTGACCCCCGCCGAGGAGGCCGCCTTTCGGAAGCACCTGAGCGACTGCCCCCCCTGCGGCGACAAATTCGAATTCGAGCGGAAATTGCTGGAGCGGCTCAAAGCCGCCGGCGGGTGTCAATGCCCCGAGGGGTTGAAAGCCCGGGTCCAGTCCCTTCTGGAACGGATTTAATCCCTTCGTGTTCCCCGTCGCGGCCCTCACCGCCTACCTGAGCATCCTCGCCGTTCTTTCCCTTTACGGCTTCCATCGCTACTGGATCTTGTTCCTCTATTGGCGCCATTATAAATCCCGCGCCCCGCTGCCGACGCCGCCGGACCCCATCGAATGGCCCCGGGTGACGGTACAGCTCCCGTTGTACAACGAGTTCTACGTGGTCGAGCGCCTGTTGGCGTCCGTGGCCGCGCTGGACTATCCGTCGAACAAACTTCAAATCCAGGTTTTGGACGACTCCACCGACGAGAGCCGGGCGTTGGCCGAACGGCTCGTGGCCGAACACCGGGGACGGGGCCTGGAAATCCAACACGTGGCCCGGAGCGACCGGCGGGGGTTCAAGGCCGGCGCCCTGGCCAACGGACTAAAAAGCGCCACGGGCGAATACGTGGCCATCTTTGACGCGGATTTTCTCCCCCCGGCGGATTTCCTCCGCCGGACCCTTCCGTGGTTCGTCGATCCCGGCCTCGGCATGGTGCAGGCCCGGTGGGGCCACGTGAACACGGGCTACTCCCTCCTTACCCGACTTCAGGCTCTCCTATTGGACGGCCATTTCCTCCTGGAACACACGGCCCGAAACCGTTCGGGCGCCTTTTTCAACTTCAACGGGACCGCCGGGGTTTGGCGCCGCCGGACCATCGAAGAAGCCGGCGGCTGGGCCGACGATACCCTCACCGAGGACCTCGACATTTCCTATCGGGCCCAAATGACCGGTTGGCGATTCCTCTTTTTGCCCGAATTGGTCTGCCCGGCGGAGCTCCCGGTCGACATGGGGGCCTTCCGAAACCAGCAACACCGCTGGACCAAGGGCGCCCTCCAGGTGGCCAAAAAAATTCTCCCCACCCTCTGGAAAAGCCCCGCGCCTTTTTTTGTCAAATTGGAAAGCACCGTGCATTTGACGTCCAACCTCGCTTACCCCCTGGTGCTCCTCTTTTCCCTCCTTCTCTTTCCAAGCCTGGTGGCCCGGCGGGCCCTGGGGTGGCCCCTCTGGGTGGGGGCGATCGAATTGACGGCCTTCGCGCTGACGACCGCGTCCCTTCTGCTTTTTTACTCGGTGGCCCAACGGGAGGCCTTCGGCGGGCCCCTGCGGCTGCGGGCCAAGGATTTGCCCGCCCTCATGGCCTTCGGCGTCGGCATGTGCGTCAACAACGGCCGGGCGGTGTTCGAAGCGTTCTTCAACGTTTCGACCGAATTTCGCCGCACCGCCAAATTCAATATTCGAAAACCCGGCGAGGCCTGGCTCGCCAAAAAATACCGTTCCGCCCGACCCGTCGGGGCCCTCGAACTGATGGTGGGCGGCTACCTGGCCGCCGCCATGGCGTGGTCCCTTCGGGCGGGCTATTACTGGTCCCTGCCGTTTCTTGCGATTTTCCTGGCCGGCTATCTTTACGTCGGCTTTCTCAGCCTTCGGCACGCCTTTCAACGGGCCTGAAACCCGCCCGTGCCCGCGCTTCCCGCCCTGGCCCTGGCCCTGGAGGGGGTTTGGATCGCCTCCCTGGGTCTCCGCCCCTGGCGCGCCCACCCCGGTGGTTTTTTGGCCGTCTTTGCCGCGGCTTTTTTCCTCTATCTCCCGGCGGTCCGCCGGACACTGAAACGCCCTCAATCCCTGGGTCTGATTTTGGCGGCGGGCGTCTTATTCCGATTGACCGCCTTTCTCTCCCCGCCCAGCCTTTCGGACGATATTTACCGTTATCTGTGGGACGGTCGGGTGCAGGCCGCCGGCCACAACCCCTACCGTTTTGCGCCCGACGCGCCGGAACTGGCCTCCCTTCGAAACGCCGAACACACCGGCATTAACCACAAGTCCGTTCCCACGATTTACCCGCCGCTCGCCCAGGCGGTGTTTCGCCTCGCCGTCGCCCTTTCGCCCACGTTGACGGCCCAGCGGGTCGCCTTTCTCCTCTTCGATTTGGCCCTTCTTTTCCTTTTGCCCTCGTTCCTACGCGCCCGGGGGCTTCCACCGGAGCGTTGCCTGGTGTACGCCTGGCATCCCCTGGCCGTGGCCGAGTTCGCCTCCTCGGGCCACCTGGACAGCCTGGGCCTCTTTTTTCTCTTCGCCGGACTCCTGGCGTTCCACCGTCGGAAGTTCGTCCAAGCCGGCGTTTTCAGCGCCCTTTCTTTTCTCGGAAAACTGGGGTCGGCCGTGCTCCTTCCCTGGCTCCTTTTCCGACGGGAAGGACGGCGGACGGCCGTGTTTATGGCCCTGGGGATCGGAGCGGGGTACGCCTTCTACCTCACGCCGCCCTTGACGGAAACCTTCGCCTCCCTGTTCGCCGGAACCCGCACCTACGCCCGGGACTGGTCCTTTAACGCGGGAATATACGCGGCGCTTTCCGCCGCGACCGGGGCGCCGGGACGTTGGCTGCGCCTGGGGGTGGGACTCCTTTGGACCGTCGCGGCCCTGGGATTGGCCCGGCGGTTCAAAGACCCCCTGGCCTACGCGGCCGGGGCCGTCGCGCTGGCGTTGGCCTTAAGTCCCGTCGTGCACCCCTGGTACGCCCTGTGGCTATTGCCGTTCCTTTGCTTCTTCCCCCATCCCGCCGGACTGGCCTTCACGGGGTTGGTGGCCCTTTCCTATCTCGTCCTCGCCGTCTACGATCGCACCGGCCGGTGGGCTCTGCCCCCCTGGGTGCCGATCGTGGAATACGGGACGACGTACGGTCTTTGGTTCTTCGCCCTCCGACGACGACCCGCGCGGATTCTCGGGAATTCCGCCCCCGATTTCCCCGTCCGACCGGCCATCGTGATCCCCGCTTTCAACGAGGAAAAAGCCATCGGGGCCGTGCTGGGCGAAATCCCCCGGGATCGAACCCCGCAAATCATCGTGGTGGACAACGGATCGACCGATGGCACCGCCGACGCCGCCCGCTCCCGGGGCGCCTCCGTCGTCGCCGAACCGCGCCGGGGATACGGCCGGGCGGTCCAAGCCGGCGCCCGGGTCCTGTCCTCGGACCGGAACGTGTTGGTGATCCTGGACGGGGATCATTCGGATTTCCCGGAAGACCTGCCGTCTCTTCTGGGGCCCCTGGAACGAAACGAGGCGGACTTGGTCATCGGGTCCCGGGTCCTGGGCGGGGCGCCCCGGGACTCCCTGACGCCTCAACAGCGGTTCGGCAATTGGCTGTCCTGCCGACTCCTCGCCCTTCTTTTTGGGCAATCCTTCACCGACCTGGGTCCCTTCCGGGCCCTGCGGCGGGATCTCTTTGATCGGCTCGGTTTGACGGACCCCACGTACGGGTGGAACGTTGAAATGCAGATCAAAGCCCTGCGGGCCGGCGCCCGGGTGCGGGAGGTTCCGGTCCGTTACCGTCGACGGATCGGGGTTTCCAAGATCTCGGGAACGGTGAAGGGCACGGTCTTGGCCGGGATCAAAATTCTCTGGACCATCGCCCGGGAGGCCGGGACCCCGGCGCCGGATTCCCCCGAAAAATGGTAAAATCCCCCTAGAAAAGATCGCCGAATCGGGGAACTCTTTTCGCTCCGGCGCGTTCCAGGAAGTGAGAATTTTTCGCGAAAGGGAGGACGCCATGTTCGGACCCGGCTGTGGTTGCTAGTTAAACGGGGAGATGAAAGAGTGCTTTCATCTCCCCGTTTTCTTTTGAATCCCCGTCCGTTCGCGACGGGACGCGAGAGCCCGTGAGTCCCTTTCGGCGGGCTCTCGTTGTTTTTTTAAAAGCCCCGGTGCCGGGGTTGGTGAAAACCCGACTCACGCCGGTGTTGACCGCCGAAGAAGCGGCCGGGTTTTACCGGGCCCTGGCCCGGGACACGATGGCCGCGGTGCGGGAGTGGGCGGATTTAAGCGAAGGACACCGACCCTGGGGGGCGTACCAATCCCACCCCCGCTTCCCGGACCTTCGGTGGGCCGGACACCCGGTTCCTTTTTTTGAACAGGAAGGCGCCAATTTGGGGGACCGGCTGAACCACGCTTTTGACCGGATGTTCCGCGAGGATCACCGCCAAACCGTCGTCATCGGTTCCGACGCTCCCGAAATAACGGTCGATCGATTGACCGAGGCTTTTCAATCGTTGGATCGCCACGACGCCGTGATCGGGCCGGCCCGCGACGGCGGTTATTATCTTCTGGGCCTTCGAAAGTCCCGCCCCGCCCTGTGGACCGACATGCCCTGGTCCTCCGACGGTGTATTGGCGGAGACGGTGCGGCGGTTGGACGGGGCGGGACTTTCCCACGCGCTGTTGGACGTTTTGGACGATATCGACGGGCCGGAAGACGTTTCGGCGCTGGCCCACCGCCTCAAGGAAGCGGGCGCCCGGTGCCCCCACAGCCGCGACGCCCTTCTCAAACTCAACACCGGGAGAATCCCATGAGCGACTGGTCCCTCTATTACAACCCGCGGTGCGGCACCTGCGTCAAGGTCAAGGAACGCCTGGAGGCCCGCGGGGTGAAACCCCGGGTGATTGAATACCTCAAACAAGCCCCGTCGGTGGCCACCCTCAAACGCCTGCTGGAAAAGATGGGGGCGGCCCCGGCGGCCATCACCCGCTTTAAAGAACCGTTCTGGCAGGAACAGAACATAGACCCCGCCACCTTGAAACCCGAGGCTTGGCTGAGGATTCTTTCGGAAAATCCGTTTTTGATCCAACGGCCCATCGTCGAAACGGAGACCCGGGCCCTGGTGGCCCGTCCGCCGGAAGAGGTCGACGCTCTGTTTTAATGCCCGCTCGGGTCCAATAAAAAAGGCGGTCCCCGGTGACGGGGACCGCCTTTTTGTTTCGGGGGAAATTTAGTTGGGGGGCCCGGAGGTCAAACGCCGAAGGCTGTCGACGACTCCCTCCAACACCCGCGGCTTCTGAATAAATCGGTCTTTCTCCCCCGTCAGCAGTTCCACGGGGACGCCGCCGCCCGACAACACCAGGACCGGGATGCGGCTCGTTTGAGGGCGGCTTTGAAGTTGGCGAATGACTTCGCGCCCATCCAACCCCGGGGCTTCCAAATCCAGCGCGATGACGTCCGGCCGCCATTCGAAGGCGCGCAGGGCCGCCTGCCCCCGATCGCTTTCCACCCGGACATCGAACCCCACCCCCTGGCAGGCGCCCGCCAAACGGGCGGCTTCCTCCAGGTCGTTCTCGATGACGAGGATCTTCTTTTGGACGGCCTCGGTCTTTTCCATGGTTTCAGATTACCACGGCCGCGAAGGAGACGGGATTAAGAAAAGGTAACAGTTATGTAACTAATTGAGCCAATAAAGCCGTCAAAACGTCTTTATTGGGCGGGGGGTTGGTTTGGAGGGGAACCGCGTTGAAAACCGCGGCGGGCGGCCAATTCCTGGGCGCGCAGACGAGCCAGGGCGCGCTCCAGAGCGGCCACGGCCTGGGCGTCCAGTTTTTCGGCCGGGGTGGATTTGATTTTGGCCCGGGCCCGTTCGGCGGCCTGACGGGCTCGCTCGGCGTCAATCTCGTCGGCTATTTCGGCGGTCTCGGCGAAAACGGAAACCCGTCCGCCGTGAACCTCCACGAAGCCGCCCGACACCGCCAAAAGTTTCGTTTCCGGCCCGTCCCGCATGACCACCGTGCCCGGTTTCAATTCGGCCAACAGAGGCGCGTGGCCGGGCAAAATGCCCAACTGCCCCTCGAACGCGGGCAACACCAGGGAGTCCACTTCCCCCTCCCAGGTGGGCCGTTCGGGTGTCACGATGCTGACGGGAATGCGGGCGCTCATGGCTCAGCGTTTGGCCGGAACGCTCTCCTTCGTTTGTTTTTCGACTTCGGCGCGGTGTTTGGCCATTTCGGCTTCCACCTGCTTCTGCAGGTCCGCGGGGAGCATTCCCTGGCCCGGTAGCCGGGGCGGGTCGCCTTGGCGGTACGCGCCGGGGAGCATTTCGCCGCCGTTGAAAAGCCGGGTTCGAACGGCGCGGAAAATCATGGCCATCACCTGGAGCGCCAAAGACACCACCAACACCAAAATCCAAACGACGAGCGCCTTCTTGAGGGAGATCCCGTGGACTTCCACCGTGGCCACGATCAACAGGAAAAACCCGTAAATCATGACGGCCAGGAACAGGAACGGGACCACGCGCGAGGCGGCGCTCAGGGCGCTGAGGGGCGTGAGCAACGCCCAGCACCGGAACGCCGTTCGGAAGGGATGCGGAGACCCCATCAGGTGCCAAATCACGAAGAAAATCGCCGACAGGAAAAAGCCGACGCCGAGAGTCAGGGGCGGTCCGAAAACCAACCACATCAACCGGCCGCCCACGCTCAAGGAGGTCGCCCCGGGAACGAACCCCACGGCGAACCCCAGGGCCCCCGCGATCAACTGCCAAAAGAGCGCGTAGTAGATGGGCGTCGCGTACCCGCCTTCCGTCGCCACTTCGCGAAAGAACTGCCAGGGGTGACGCGCCATCCGTCCGGCCCATTGAAAAAGGGACGCGGGGGTCAAGCGTTGACCGATCGTTCGTTCCATGGATCCTCCTCGAGGGCCCGGGTTACTGGGTCAGGCCTTTGGCCTTTTCCGCCGCTTCCTCAATGCCGCCGACCATAAAAAACGCCTGCTCGGGCAGGTGATCCCACTTGCCGTCCACCAGTTCGCGGAACCCGCGGATGGTGTCCTTGAGCGCGACGTATCGGCCGGGAATGCCGGTGAACTGCTCCGCCACGTGGAAGGGCTGGGACAGGAATTTTTGGATCTTCCGGGCCCGGGCCACCAGCAGCTTGTCCTCTTCGGACAGTTCGTCGATGCCCAAAATGGCGATGATGTCCTGCAGGTCCCGGTAGCGCTGCAACACGCGCTGCACCGCCCGGGCCGTGTCGTAGTGTTCCTGACCGACGATCTTGGGATCCAGAATGCGGCTGGTCGAATCCAGCGGGTCCACGGCGGGGTAGATCCCCAACTCCGCGATCTGACGGGAAAGCACCGTCGTGGCGTCCAAGTGGGCGAAGGCCGTGGCCGGCGCGGGGTCGGTCAAGTCGTCGGCCGGAACGTAAATGGCCTGGACGGAGGTGACGGAGCCTTTTTTGGTCGAGGTGATGCGCTCCTGCAATTCGCCCATTTCCGTGGAGAGCGTGGGTTGGTACCCCACGGCCGAGGGCATGCGGCCCAGCAGGGCCGACACTTCGGACCCGGCCTGGGTGAAGCGGAAAATATTGTCGATGAACAACAACACGTCCTGGCCCGCTTTGTCGCGGAAATATTCGGCCTGGGTCAAGGCCGTCAAGGCGACCCGCAGGCGGGACCCGGGGGGTTCGTTCATCTGGCCGTACACCAGCACGGTTTTGGACAACACGCTTTCCCCGCCGGAAAGCTTGGACTGCTGCATTTCCAGCCAAAGATCGTTCCCCTCGCGGGTTCGTTCACCGACGCCGCCGAAAACCGAAACGCCGCCGTGCTGCTTGGCCACGTTGTTGATGAGCTCCATGATGACGACGGTTTTTCCCACGCCGGCGCCGCCGAAGAGGCCCACCTTGCCGCCCTTCATGTAGGGCTCGAGCAAGTCGATGACCTTGATGCCCGTTTCGAAAATCTGGGGGGTGGTTTCCTGATCCGTGAAGTCCGGGGTGGGGCGGTGAATGGGAAACTTTTCCTTGGCCTCGATGGGGCCCCGGTAATCCTTGGGTTCCCCAAGGACGTCCATCAGGCGACCCAAACAGGCCGGGCCCACGGGAACCAAAATGGGAGCCCCCGAATCGACGGCGGCCATGCCGCGGCGCAGGCCGTCGGTGGGGCCCAGGGTGACGGCGCGCACGGTGTTGTCGCCCAGGTGTTGGGCCACTTCGGCGGTCAACACCCGGGTTTCCCCCCCCGCCGCTTCCACGTCGATTTTAACGGCGTTGTGAATCGCCGGCAGCTGGCCCGCGGGGAACTCCATGTCCACCACGGGACCGATGACTTGAACGACTTTTCCCGAACTCATGAGGCGCTCCTTGGCTTATTGAAAATGATACCGGGCCGACATCCCGACGACGGCCTCGGCGCCCAGTTCCACCGAGGCGGTCAAGGTCCAAGCGTCGTTGGGCGAGTAGCCGATGCCGCCGAATCCGCCGAAACGTTGCTCGGTGTCGAATTTCGTAACGGTGTTTGAAATCTCGAACCGCATATCCGGACGCACAAAACTGACCCCGCCGAACAAGTCCACGTGCTCGACCAGGGGCACCGTCGCGCCCCCGGCCAGGGAGAGCTCCAGCCAGTTCAAGTTGTCCCGGCTGGATTTGGTCCCTTGAAAAAAGTCCACCCCGGCCACAAACCCCAGGCGCACCGGACCGATGGGTTCCGGCGGCGACCAGTGAAGCCCGCCTCCCAACCCCCACAGATCGGGATTGAAGGACGAATTTTCCAAATTGATTCGCCCGGTGAAGGGCACGCCCCGGGCGAAGAGTTCGAACCCCTGGCCCAAACCGCGGGCGTATTGAACCGTGAATCGGTGGGCGTTCAGTTGAACGTCCGGGCCGTTGGTGCCTTTGACCCGGATGTCCCGGTCGCCGGTGTCGTAAATGAATTCGATCGAATGCTCGTCCCGCCCGTTGGCGCGACCGATCTGCCCAAACCACGCCGCCTGGGCGGTGGTGCCCGCCAACACCGTGGCCATCAAAATCCATTTTTTCATCGACGTCTGCCCCCTTTGTTGAACGACACGGTTTCGTTCCGGTCGTCAAAACATACCTTAAATCGGTCGAACACGCCCTTGCGGCCCAGCAAATTGAAGGCGCCGCCGAGGGCGCTGCAAAAACCCACTTCCACGGGAACCACCGTCCGGTCCAGCCGCAACTTCAGCGTGCGGGTGAAAACCGGGATGCGCCGATCGCCCGCCACGACGATGTAAAACTTGGGACATTTCCGCAGATCCACCCCGAGGCGGCTCGCCTCGTAGGTGTGGAGAATGGTGAAACTCGCCCCCGAATCCACGTACACCCACAGGTTGTGCCACCGGCCCCGCCCCCAAAACTCGACGGGGATGACGGGGGCCTTGCCCTCACGAAAGACGGAATAGTCGAAGCGGATCAAGCGCCGGTCCCTGCCCCAACGATGGAACGCGAACCACCGACGCCGGAAGACCCGGACGGCGGGACGCTTTCCGTTCCACCGCCTCGGGGCGGGCGCCCACCGCCACCACACGCTCGTCGGCCACGGCCACGTAACGACCGCCGTAAAGGTCCACGAGCTTGCCGAAATTCTTCGAAATCCAGCGGTCGTTTTTGTTCATGGCGTCCCCTAGTTCAACGCCTCCGCGCCGCCCACCAACTCCGAAATTTCCTTGGTGATGGCCGCCTGGCGTATTTTATTGGCCGTGAGCGTCAAACCGGCGATCAGTTCCTTGGCGTTTTTCGAAGCGTTTTCCATGGCCGTCATGCGGGCGCCCATTTCCGAAGCGTAGGATTCCAAGAGCGCCCGGAAAATTTGAGCTTTGAGCACCCGAGGAAACAGGGATTCCAACAGGCGCGAACGCTCCGGCTCGTAGATAAAAGGCGCCTCCCAGCGGGTCGCGACCGGCCGCGCCGGCGGCGCGAGGGGCAGAAGGGGCGCCACGACCACGTTCTGCTGGATGGCGGATTTAAATTCGGTGTAAATAAGGGTGACGTCGGCCGCGCCCCCCTTCGTAAAAAAATTCATGAGATCCTGGCCGATGACCTCCGCCGTGGCGTAGCCCAACTGGCCGAACACGCCCACGTATTCCCCCCCCAGGGCCAACCCGGCCCGGCGGAAATAATCCCGACCCTTTCGACCCACGCAAAAGAGGCGTACGTCCCGGTCGGTGTTGTTCCGGAGGAACTCCAGGGTTTTCTTGATCAAATTCGTGTTGAAGGCGCCGCAGAGCCCCCGGTCCGCCGAGATCAACAACACCCCCCGGGGCCCCGCCGGCGCGCCCTTCAGAAGCGGGTGCGTCAATTCCTCGGCGGAAAGGACCCCGTCTTGGTTCACGTCGGCGACCTGCCACAGGACGTCGGCCAGCATCCCCGCCATTTTGTTGGCGAAGGGCCGGGCCCCCAGAATGCGGGCCTGCCCCCGGCGCAGACGGGCCGCGGCCACCATCTTCATGGCCTTGGTGATCTGCTGCGTCGATTTGACGCTTTTGACCTTTCGCCGGAGCTCCCGAAGGGACGCCATGGGGAATCGTTAAACCTTGAACCGCGCCTTAAATTCCCCGACGGCGGCCGATAACTTCGCTTTGAGATCGTCGTCCAGGGTTTTCTTGTCGGCCAGGGTTTTCAACAGATCGCCCCGGTCCTTTTCCAGCCAGTTCAAGAGGTCCGCTTCGAACCGACGCAGGGCCTCCACCGGCAGGTCGTCCAGGAAGCCGTTGGTCGCGGCGAAAATAAGCGCCACCTGGCGCGGCACGGACTGGGGCTGGTATTGGTCCTGCTTCAATATTTCGACGATGCGCTGCCCCCGGGCCAGCTGGGCCTGGGAGGCCTTGTCGAGGTCCGAACCGAATTGGGCGAAGGCCGCCAGCTCGTTGTACTGGGCCAGGTCCAAGCGGAGTTTGCCGGCCACCTGCTTCATCGCCTTGACCTGGGCGCTGCCGCCCACGCGGCTGACCGAAAGCCCCACGTTGACCGCGGGCCGGACGCCGGAGAAGAACAGGTTCGACTCGAGGTAAATCTGCCCGTCCGTGATGGAGATCACGTTGGTCGGAATGTAGGCGGACACGTCGCCGGCCTGGGTTTCAATGACGGGCAGGGCCGTGAGGGACCCGCCGCCGTTTTTGTCCGACAATTTGCAGGCGCGCTCCAACAACCGGGAGTGCAGATAGAAGACGTCGCCGGGGAAGGCTTCGCGCCCCGGCGGCCGGCGCAGAAGAAGGGACAATTGCCGGTAGGCCACGGCGTGCTTGGACAAATCGTCGTACACACAGAGGACCGCGCGGCCGTTCCACATGAACTCTTCGCCGATGGCGCACCCGGCGTAGGGGGCGATGAATTGGAGGGGCGCGGCTTCGGACGCCGAAGCGCTCACCACGATGGAATAGTCCATGGCGCCCAAATCCGTCAATTTCTGCACCACCTGCGCGACGGTGGATTGCTTTTGCCCGATGGCCACGTAAATGCAGACGGGGCGGTTCGGATCGTTCTTTTGGTTGACGATGGTGTCGATGGCGATGGCCGTTTTGCCCGTCTGCCGGTCGCCGATGATGAGTTCCCGCTGGCCGCGGCCGATGGGGATCATGGCGTCGATGGCCTTGATGCCGGTCTGAAGGGGTTCCCGCACGGGCTGCCGTTCCACGACGCCGGGGGCCACGACCTCGATGGGCCGGGCTTTTTTCGTGTTGAGGGGACCCTTCCCATCGATGGGTTGGCCCAGGGCGTTCACCACGCGGCCGATCAGGGCCTCGCCCACGGGCACTTCCATGATGCGTCCCGTGCGCTCCACCTTGTCGCCTTCCCGAATTTTTTCCGATTCGCCGAGCAATACCGCGCCCACGCTTTCGCGTTCGAGGTTCAAAACAATGCCCACCACGCCGTGGGGAAACTTCAGCATTTCGCCGGCCAGGGCGTTGGCCAGGCCCCAGACGCGGGCGATGCCGTCGCCGACCTGGAGGACGGTGCCGACTTCCTTCATTTCCGCCGTGAGTTGAAAGCCTTCCAGGCGCTCTTTGAGAACGCGGGTGATTTCTTCGGGTTGGATTGCCATGGGTTTTCCTTTAATTCGTGGCCGAACTCAGCCACGCGTCTTTCAATCGAGCCAATTGCGCCGCCACGCTGCCGTCCCAGAGGCGGTCGCCGACCTGAACGACCAGTCCCCCCAGGAGCGCGGGGTCCGCGCGGGGGTGAAGCGTCACGTCGCCGAAAATCTTGGACAGCGATTTTTTGAGCGACGCCGTCTGCTCGGCGGTCAACGGCTGGGCCGTGCCCACCGCCACCGCCACCACGCCCCGGGCTTCATCGGCCATTTCGTTGAAACGGCGGGCGATCTCGGCCAGGGCGTCCAGGCGTTTCTTTTCCATCAAAAGGTCCAACAACCGGCCGGTGAAGGCCGTGGGTTTCCCCAGGGCCCGGGCCAGCAATTCGCCTTTGACCGCGGGAGCGACCCGCGGGTGCTGCAGGGCCGCGGCCCACTCGGGCACGGCCGCCGCGACGTCGAGCCAGCGGGCCAGGTCGGCGCGCACGGCGTCGACGGCTTGGCCGTTTCGGGCGGCCTCGAAGAGGGCCCGGGCGTAGCGGTCGATGACGGCGCGGTCCGCGGCTTTGAGCATTATTTCCCCGAGGAGCTTTCCAGGTCGCCCAGGGTTTCCTTGATCAGCCGGTCCTGGGCCGACTTGTCCAAGCCCTGGCGCAGGATTTTCTCCGCCGCTCGAAGGGACATTTCCGCCACTTCCGCGCGGACCTCGCGCAAAAGGCGCCGCTCTTCTTCGGCCAATTTCTTCCGGGCGGCGTCCAGCAGGCGCTCGTTTTCCGCCTGGGCGGCGCGAAGGATCTCGTCCTTCGTGCGGCGGCCGGCGGCTTCCGCTTCGGCCAGGATGTCCCGGGCCTTGGCGTCCATCCGCGCGATCTGTCCCTCGTAGTCCCGGCGCAGTTTTTCCGCTTCGGCTTTGGACCGTTCGGCGGCCTGGATGTTGTTTTTGATGGACTCTTCCCGGGCGCGGAGTGCCTCCAAAATGGGCTTCCACGCGAACCGGGCCAGCACCCCGACCAACAACAGGAAGGTCAGGGCCGTCCAGACCATCAGCCCCGTGTGGGGCGTGAAGAGTTGCTCCACGGACGTCGTCCTTGGAGGGCGCTTATTTCACCGTGTCGTGGTGCGCGGCGGGTTCCGCGGCGGCGCCCGGCATCGGGATGGCTTTCAAACCGAGGTTCAAGGCGATGACGTAGGCCACGCCCAAACCGACGATGCCCAAGCCTTCGATCAAGAAGATGAAGAGCTGCATGTTGCCCTTGATCGCGCTGGCCGCTTCCGGTTGACGGGCGGTGCCTTCCACGGCGGCGCTGACCACTTTCGCGATGGCGCCCGCCGCGCCCAAAACCACCAGCCCCGCGCCCAAACCGGCCGAGATGTAACCCAGACCCAAGAAGAATTGCTCAGACATGATTTCCGCTCCTTTGATGGTGTAAAAAGTAAATCAGTGTTCGGGGTGCAACGCCCCGCCGACGAATATCGCCGTCAACATCGTGAAGACGTACGCTTGAACCAGCGCCACGATCAGTTCCAACAGGTAGAGCCCCAGGGTGAGGCCCACCAGCACGGGGGACACCGCCAACCCCGCCGCCACATTGCCCTGGCCGAAAAGCAGGATGAGCCCCAGAAACAAAAGGATGACCAAATGCCCGGCCGTCATGTTGGCGAACAACCGAATACACAGGGCGAGGGTTTTGGTGAGGTACCCGACGAATTCGAGAACGAAAACGGCCGGGGCCAGGACCCAGGGCACGCCGTGGGGAATCAAATTGCCGAAATGATGGAAAAATCCGTGTTCCCGAATGCCGGAAAGATGGATCAGGAAAAACGTCAGGAGGCTCAGGGACGCGGTCACGGAAATGTTGCCCGTGGCGGAGGCGCCGAAGGGGACGAGCCCGAGCAGGTTCAGGAGCAAAATAAAAACGAAGAGCGTGAGGAAATAAGGCATGAACCGCCACCCGTGGGGTCCCATAGCCGGTTCGACGATGTCTTTCCAAATGAACTCGGCCAAGGCCTCGGCCATGGAACGCAGCCTCCGGGCGACCGCCCCCCGCCCCCGGGCCGCGGGGACGAAGATTAGGACGGAGCCGACGGCCGCCAGGGTCATCATGAACATGTGTTTGGTGTAGACGAACGCCCCCCACCGAGCCAGCGGGGCGTCGGCCAAGTGGTGAACGATGAGCGAGGAAAAATCCATTATTGTTTTTTAAGAGCGATCCACGATTGTCCGATGGTTTGCAACACGGCGGCCGCGATGATGAAAACCACCACGGCGCCGGGCCGCCGATTCGCCGTCCAAAGACCCTGGGCGGCCGCGAATAAAATCAAAAATCGAATGGAAAAACCGGCCAATTGAACCGGGACTTCGCGTCCGGGGGACCGCCGAACCCAACGTTCCGCGGCCCAGGTGACACCGACGTTGACCGCCGCCACGACCGCGGCGAAACCCAAGGCGGCGAACACGATTACCGGAACGCCCGAGCCAATTGGTAAAAACCCACCGCGGCCCCGCCGAAAAAACCGCCCAAGGTGCCGTAGGGCGCCCATCCCCGCCGAAGGTCCAACCAGTGCCCCAGAGCCAACCCCGCGAGAATCGTGAGGGCGAATTGAAAGCCGTGAAAAAGGCCGGCCACGGTTTTTGGGGGCGGACCGGATCCCGGCGGCGGTGTTTTCAATGAAGCTCCTCGGGCGAGCGCGCCGCGTATAAACCCACGATGGTGATCGGATGAAGCGGAGGGACCAACGACGTCCGGGCGAATGTTAGCAAAGGGGCCCGAGGGTGTCAAACCGGCCCCCGAAAGGCCTTTCGTAACGAAATTGAAAAACTATTTTCCCCCCGACCCGAGCGACGGTTTTTAATGTAACGGGCATGTTAAAATCCCGGCAATGGGCCGCCCCCCCGCGCCACAGGATCGCCGCTCCGAGGACCGACGGCAGACCGACCGACGGTCGCGCCGCCGTCGTCTTCAAAAAATGGGCGGCGGCAAAGAACGGCGGGAAGGAGCGGATCGCCGCGCCATCAACCGGCGCCAGGGCGTCCGCCGA
>Ga0268298_10001892_pt1 | contig 23748 bp, 18 predicted proteins | sample WWTPWeurt_MetaG_FD_194462 | JGI IMG/M metagenome (GOLD analysis project Ga0268298, IMG submission 194462) | Activated sludge microbial communities from WWTP in Nijmegen, Gelderland, Netherland - WWTP Weurt | ecosystem: Engineered > WWTP > Aerobic digester > Activated sludge | place...
GAACGACCTGATTCCCCTGAGCAAGCCGCGACTCGTCGTCGTCGGCAACGGCATGGCCGGCGTGCGCACCGTCGAAGAGCTGTGCAAGCTCGCGCCGGACCTGTACGACATCACCATCTTCGGCGCCGAGCCGCACCCCAACTACAACCGCATCCTGCTGTCGCCGGTGCTGGCCGGCGAGCAGACGCTCGAGCAGATCGTCCTCAACCCGCTGCAGTGGTACGCGGAGCAGGGCATCACGCTGCACAAGGGCCGCACCGTGACACAGGTGGACCGCGCCCGCCGGCTGGTGGTGGCCGACGACGGCACCACCGAGTCGTACGACCGGCTGCTGCTGGCCACCGGCTCGCGCCCCTTCATCCTGCCGGTGCCGGGCCGCGACCTGGCCGGCGTGGTGGCCTACCGCGACATCGCCGACACCCAGGCCATGATCGAGGCCGCGGCACGCCATCGCCACGCGGTGGTCATCGGCGGTGGCCTGCTGGGCCTGGAGGCCGCCAACGGACTGCACAAGCGCGGCATGGAGGTCACCGTGGTGCATCTGGCGCCCTGGCTGATGGAGCGACAGCTCGACCCCACCGCGGCTGGCTTGCTGCAGGCCGAGCTGACTCAGCGCGGCATCCGCTTCGAGATCGGCGCGCAGACCGCCGCGCTGCTGGGCGGTGCCGATGGACGCGTCACCTCGGTGCAATTCATGGATGGCCGCACGCTGCCGGCCGAGCTGGTGGTGATGGCCGCCGGCATCCAGCCGAACACCGCGCTGGCCGAGTCGATGGGCCTGCAGTGCCGGCGCGGCGTGGTCGTCTCCGACACGCTGCAGACCGTCACCGATCCGCGCATCTACGCGGTGGGCGAGTGCGCGGCCCACCGCGGCATCGCCTACGGGCTGGTGGCGCCGCTGTTCGAGCAGGGCAAGGTGGCCGCCAACCACCTGGCGCAGATGGGCATAGTCCGCTACACCGGCAGCCAGGTCAGCACCAAGCTCAAGGTCACCGGCATCGACCTGTTCTCGGCCGGCAACTTCATGGGCGCGGCCTCGGGCCGGGCCGAGGACACCGGCTGCGAGGAGATCGTGCTGTCCGACCCGCTGGGCGGCGTCTACAAGAAGCTGGTGATCCAGGACGACAAGCTGGTCGGCGCCTGCCTGTACGGCGACACCGCCGACGGCAGCTGGTACTTCAAGCTGCTGCGCGAGGGCCGCAGCGTGGCCGACATCCGCGAGCGGCTGATGTTCGGCCAGCACTTCAGCGCCGGCGGCGTGGGCGATGTCGGCCACCAGGGCCACCACCAGGCGGCCGCGATGGCCGACAGCGACGAGGTGTGCGGCTGCAACGGCGTCAGCAAGGGCCGCATCTGCCAGGCCATCCGCGAGAAGGGCCTGTTCACGCTCGAGGATGTGCGCAGGCACACCAAGGCCAGCGCCAGCTGCGGCTCGTGCACCGGGCTGGTGGAGCAGTTGCTGATGGCCACCGTCGGCGGCGACTACTCGGCCGCGCCGCGCAAGAAGGCCATGTGCGGCTGCACCGACTTCAGCCACGAGGAGGTGCGCCAAGCCATCCGCACGCCGCAGCCCGGCGCCGAGGGCGAGCCGGAGCGCAAGCTGCTGACGGTGCACCAGGTGTTTCGCCACCTCGAGTGGCGCACGCCCGACGGCTGCGCCAGTTGCCGCCCGGCGATCAACTACTACCTGCTGGCCACCTGGCCGAAGCAGGCGCAGGACGACCCGCAGAGCCGCTTCATCAACGAGCGCAGCCACGCCAACATCCAGAAGGACGGCACCTACAGCGTGGTGCCGCGCATGTGGGGCGGCGAGACCAGCGCCGCCGAGCTGCGCCGCATCGCCGACGCGGTGGACCGCTACCAGATCCCGACGGTCAAGGTGACGGGTGGGCAGCGCATCGACCTGCTGGGCGTGAAGAAGGAAGACCTGGTGCATGTCTGGCGCGACATCGGCATGCCCAGCGGCCACGCCTACGCCAAGGGCCTGCGCACCGTGAAGACCTGCGTGGGCAGCCAGTGGTGCCGCTTCGGCACGCAGGATTCCACCCAGATGGGCAAGGACCTGGAACGCGCGCTGTGGCGCATGGTGGCGCCGCACAAGGTCAAGCTCGCCGTCAGCGGCTGCCCGCGCAACTGCGCCGAGGCCGGCATCAAGGACGTGGGCGTGATCGGCGTCGACTCGGGCTGGGAGATCCACATCGCCGGCAACGGCGGCATCAAGACCGAGGTGGCGCAGTTCCTGGCCAAGGTGAAGACGCCGGCCGAGGTGCTGGAGTTCACCGGCGCCTTCCTGCAGCTGTACCGCGAGGAGGGCTGGTACCTCGAGCGCACCTGCCATTACGTGGCCCGCGTGGGCATGGACCAGGTCAAGCGCCGGGTGCTGGACGATGCCGAAGGGCGGCGCGCGCTGTGGGAGCGGCTGCAGTTCGCGCTCGACGGCGAGCCCGACCCGTGGTTCGACTTCGAGCCGGCGCGCGTCGACACGCGCCAGTTCGAGCCGGTGCTGCGCTGGTCCGCACAGGCGCCGCCGGCAGCGGCGGCGGGCCGCATGGGCATCGCGCCCGGCGAACCACTGCCTTCGCCCTCCGCCACCCATTGACCTGACCCGATGCACCGGAGCCCTGCGATGAACGACTGGATCGAGATCTGCCGCCTCGACGACATCCCGCGCCTGGGCGCGCGCCGCGTGCAGCGCGAGCTGGGGCCCGAGGTGGCGGTGTTTCGCACCGCCGACGACCGGGTCTTCGCGCTGCTCGACCGCTGCCCGCACAAGGGCGGACCGCTGAGCCAGGGCATCGTCTTCGGCGACGCGGTGGCCTGCCCGCTGCACAACTGGACCCTCGGCCTGGCCGATGGCCAGGCCCGCGCGCCCGACCATGGCTGCGCGGCGCGCTTCTCGGTGCGGCTGGAAGGCGGGCGCGTCTTCCTGTGCCGCGACGAGTTGCGCACGCGCGCCTTGAAGGCCGTCGAGCCGGCCGCGGCCACCTGATCGACCGCGCCGCGACAACGCCGAACCCGCTGCCACCTCCACCGGGCCGATCCGACCGCCTCCAGCTCCCCGCTGCCCGCCATGCCCGAGACCCGCTCCACCTGCCCCTACTGCGGCGTCGGCTGCGGCGTGATCATCGAGAGCGACGGCTCGCACGTCACCGGCGTGCGCGGCGACCCCGAACACCCGGCCAACTTCGGCCGGCTGTGCACCAAGGGCAGCACGCTGCACCTGACCGCGCAGCCGCTGCTGATGGCCCAGACGCGGGCCCTGCATCCGATGCGCCGCCCCGGGCGCGACGCGCCCTTCGAGCGCATCGGCTGGACGCAGGCGCTGGACGAGGTGGCGCAGCGCCTGGCCGGCACGATCGAGGCGCATGGCCCGGATGCGGTGGGGCTGTACCTGTCGGGCCAGCTGCTGACCGAGGACTACCACGTCTTCAACAAGCTGGCCAAGGGTCTGATCGGCACCCACAACGTCGACACCAACTCGCGGCTGTGCATGAGCAGCGCGGTGGCCGGCTACAAGGCCAGCCTGGGCGCAGACGCGCCGCCAGCGTGTTATGACGACCTGGCCAGCGCCGACACGGTCTTCATCGCCGGCTCCAACACCGCCTGGGCGCACCCGGTGCTGTACCGGCGGCTGGAGGATGCCCGGCGCGCCCGACCGGGGATGAAGGTCGTCGTCGTCGACCCGCGCCGCACCGAGACCGCCGCCGAGGCCGACCTGCACCTGGCGCTGCTGCCCGGCACCGACGTGGCGCTGTTCCACGCCATGCTGCACGTGATGCTGTGGGAAGGCTGGGCCGACGCCGCCTTCATCGAAGCCCACACCCAGGGCTTCGCCGCACTGCGCGACCGGGTGCGCGAGTTCACGCCGGCGCACGCCGCCGCGGTGTGCGGCCTGAAGGCCGACGACATCGTGCAGGCCGCGCGCTGGTTCGCCGGGATCGACGGCACCGCAGGCGGCGCGCTGGCCGCAGGCCTGACGCACGACGCGGCGCCACGCTCTCGCTGTACTGCCAGGGCCTGAACCAGAGCCGCGCCGGCACCGACAAGAACAGCGCGCTGATCAACCTGCACCTGGCCACCGGGCAGATCGGCCGGCCCGGGGCCGGGCCGCTGTCGCTCACCGGTCAGCCCAATGCCATGGGCGGGCGCGAGGTGGGCGGCCTGGCCCACCTGCTGCCGGGCCACCGCGAGGTGGCCGATGCCGCGCACCGCGCCGAGGTGGCTGCGCTGTGGGGCGTGCGCAAGCTGCCGGCCACGCCGGGCAAGGCCGCGGTGCAGATGTTCGAGGCGGCCGCCGACGGGCAGATCCGCGCGCTGTGGATCGTCTGCACCAACCCGGCGCACTCGATGCCGGATCAAACCTTGGTGCGCCGGGCGCTCGAGCGCTGCGAGTTCGTGGTGCTGCAGGAGGCCTATGCGCACACCGCCACCGCCCGCTGCGCCGACCTGCTGCTGCCCGCGGCGAGCTGGGGCGAGAAGGAAGGCAGCGTCACCAACAGCGAGCGCCGCATCAGCCGGGTGCGCGCCGCGGTGCCGCCGCCGGGCCAGGCGCGCGCCGACTGGGCCATCGCAGTGGAGGTGGCGCGGCGCCTGGAGGCGCGGCTGCCCTCGCGCCGGGCGCCCGGCCTGGAGGGCACGAGCCCGTTCGCCTTCGATGGCCCCGAGGCGATCTGGCTCGAACACCGCGAGAGCACCCGTGGCCGCGATCTCGACATCAGCGGCCTGACCTGGGCCGCGCTGGACAAGCCGACGCAGTGGCCGTGCCCGGCGCCGGTAGTCGATGCATCGGCGATCCGGCCAGCCCACGCCGCCACGCCTGGCGACGCACCCGAAGGGCAACCGCGCCTGTACACCGACGGCCGCTTTGCCACGCCCGATGGCCGGGCCCGTTTCCAGGCGCCGGCCTGGCAGCCCACGGCCGAGGTTCGCGACGCGCGCCATCCGATCGCGCTGACCACCGGGCGGCTGCGCGACCAGTGGCATGGCGTGAGCCGCACCGGCACGCTGGGCCGGCTGTTCGCCCACACGCCGCAGCCCTCGATCGACCTGCATCCACAGGATCTGGCACGGCGCGGCCTGCGTGAAGGCCAGCTGGTGCGGGTGCGCTCGCGCCGCGGCGAGCTGATCCTGCCGGTGCAGGCCAGCGATGCGGTGGCGCCCGCGCAGGCCTTCATCGCGATGCACTGGGGTGACGAGGTGCTGGGCGGGCGCGGCGCGTTGGGCGTCAACGCGTTGATGCCGTCGGCGCACTGCCCACGCTCGCTGCAACCCGAACTCAAGCATGCCGCGGTGCGGCTGGAAGCGGTGGCGCTGCCGTGGCAGGTGGTCGGCGCCGCCTGGCTGCCGGCCGATCGCTGGGTGCAGGTGCGCGAACAACTTCGACCGTTGATGGCCGAGCTGGGTTTCGCCTGCTGCGTGCCGTTCGGACGCGAGCCCGCCGACGAGGTGGGCCTGTGGTGGCGCGGCGCCGACGAGCGGCCGCCGGCATCGGGCCTGGTCGAGCGGCTGCAACAGGCGCTCGGCCTCGACGACCGAGCGGCCCTGCGCTACCGCGACGACCGACGCGCCCAGCAGCGCGCGCTGCGGCTGGGCGCCGACGGCCGGCTGCAGGCCTTCGTGCTCGCCGGCGATGCGGCTGCAGCCGACTGGGTGCTCGAGATGCTGCGCCAAGGCACCGACGCCCGCGCCTTCGGCGCCGCCCTGCTGGCCGCCAGCCCGCGGCCGCCGCAGGCGCTGCCGGCCGGCAGCCCGCAGGTGTGCGCCTGCCATGACGTGCGCGAGGAGGCCATCGTGGCCGCCTGCGCGCGGCATCGCGCGGCTGAGCCCGCGGCCCCTGCCGGCGCACGCCTTGCCGCGGTGCAGGCCGAGCTGCGCTGCGGCACCCAATGTGGCAGCTGCCTGCCAGCGCTGCGCGCACTGGTCGAGCGCCCGGTGGGGCTGCCGACGCCATCCGCCGAGTCGGCGCTACCTCACCCTTCGGCCACAGACCGGCCAGCCGGTGAGTCGGCTCAGGCCGCGAACCAGATCACGCGGCGCCCGTCGGCGGCCCAGCCGTCGTAGCGCGCGGCGAACACCTCCTCGATGCGGTTGCGCTTGACCTTGAAGGTGGGCGTGACGAAGCCGTTGTCCACCGTCCACGGCTCGGCCATCACCACCAGGGCCTGCAACTGCTCATGCGGATCGAGCGTGGCATTGGCCTGCGCCAGGTGGGCGGCCAGCGTCGACTCGAGGGCCTGGCGGCCGGCCGGCTCGCGCGAGCGGGCAATGGCCTCGGCATTGAGCATCACCAGCCCCAGCGGCTGGCCCAGGTTGGCGCCGGTGACGCAGCAGGCCTCGACCGCCGGGTGCATCACCAGCCGGTCCTCGATGGGCGCAGGGGCCACGTACTTGCCCTTGCTGGTCTTGAACAGGTCCTTGACGCGGCCGGTGATGACCAGGTTGCCTTCGGCATCGAAGCGCCCCTTGTCGCCGGTGTGCAGCCAGCCGTCGGCGGTGAAGGTCTGGCGGGTGAGTTCGGGGGCCTTGTAGTAGCCGAGCATCAGGCCGCCGCTGCGCACCTGGATCTCGCCGTTGGCCGGGTCGATGCGGTGCTCGACGCCGTCGTAGGGCAGGCCCACCGTGCCGGGCCTGGGCACGCCGGGCAGCGTGGCGTGCGAGACGCCGCAGTTCTCGGTCATGCCGTAGACCTCGATGATGGGCAGGCCCAGTGCGGCGTACCAGTTCAGCAGATCCGGTGGCATGGGCGCGGCCCCGCCCGCCGCGAAGCGGCATTGGTCGAGGCCCAGGGCGCCCAGGATCTTGCGCCGCACCAGGCCGCGCACGAGGGGGATCTTCAGCAGCCGCGCCAGCTTGGCCGGCGGCATCTTCGCGCTCACCCCCTGCTGGAACTTCACCCACAGCCGGGGCACCGAGAAGAAGGCCGTCGGCCGCGCGCGCTGCAGGTCTCGGGTGAAGGTGTCCAGGCTCTCGGCAAAGAACACATGCATGCCCGACACCAGCATGCCGAACTCGACCAGCGTGCGCTCGGCCACGTGCGACAGCGGCAGATAACTCAACATGCGAGCGTCCTGATCGAGTGCGATGCGCTTCAGGCCGGCATCGAGCGACCAGGCGAAGGTGCCGAAGCTGTGCATCACTCCCTTGGGCATGCCGGTGGTGCCCGAGGTGTACATGATCGTGGCCAGCTCGTCGGCATCACGCAGCGGCGAGGCGGCCATGGGCTCGGTCTTGGCGATGAGGTCGTCCCACTTCGGGCAGCCGCAGGGCGGGGCCAGCGGCAGCGCGATGCAGCGCAGCGTGGCCGGCACGCCGGCCTTCATGCCGTCCCAGCCGTCGAGCTTGCCGATGAACAGCAGCTTGGCCTCGCTGTGCTCGAGGATCTGGCGGATGGTGTCGGCCGCCAGCGTGGGGTACAGCGGCACCGACACGCCACCCACCATCCAGATGGCCCAGTCGGCCAGCAGCCACCAGGCGGTGTTCTTCGAGATCAGCGCGACGCGGTCGCCGGGCTGGATGCCCAGACGTGTCAAGTGGGCGGCCATGCGGCGCACCTGCCCCATGGCCTGCGCCCAGGTGAAGGTCTCGAGCGCACCGCCGCCCATCGGCTGGGTGAAGATCACCCGGTCGGGCTGCTCGCGCTCCCACCGGTAAAGCCGTTGCAGGGCCAGCGACTCGGGGGCGATCGGGGACTTCGGCATGGGGCAGGCTCGCGCGGTGGGCCAATCGAGCCCGCAGCGTAGCGGCGCCCCGCGGGGCGTCCCATGGGGCTTACACCCAGCCGGCGGCTCGCGTGCCGCTCAGGGCTCGACGGTCTCGGCCTGTTCCAGCCGTTCGGCCAGGTCCAGCGCCACCTTGAGCAGGCGGCCGGTGTCCAGGCCGGCCTGCGGCGCGATGATGAGCGCCACTTCCTCGAGCTGGGTGGGCTCGCAGACCAGCGCATGGGCGATGACCGACAGCGCCGTCACCGCGCGCGAGGCGGGCGGGCCTTGCAGCGCCCGAGTGGCCTGTGCATCGACATGGCCGCGCACGCTGGCCACCACCGCGGGGCCCAGGCCCCAGCTGTCGCACAGCGCCGCGCCCAGCGCCTCGTGGCTGACGCCGAAGCCAGTGCGCTCGATCTGCACCAGCTCGCCATCGGTGTGCGCGGCGCGCAGCATCGACGGGTAGTGCTCGGGGGCATGGCGGAACAGCACCGCCTTGCCGCATTCCTCGAACAGGCCGGCCGAGTGCGCAGCCCACGCGTCCAGGCCCAGGGCCTGGCCGAGGCGGCCCATCAGCACGCCGCGCCGGCCGGCACGGTCCCAGATCGGCTCGAGCTCGGGCGTGGGCGGAAAGGCCGCGCGCAGCCCCATCTCGAAGGTGATGCCCGCCACTTCGCGCGTGCCCAGGTAGCTCACCGCCTGGTGCACGCTCTGCACCCGGCCCTTCAGGCCGTACAGCGACGAATTGACGGCCTTCATCATCGAGGCCGCCAGCGCCATGTCGGATTCGACCAGCGCCCCCACCCGCTCGAGGTTCACATCCTCGTCGGCCAACAGCAACGACAGGCGCACCAACACTTCCGGCTTGGCCGGGATGTCGATGTCGAGGGAACGGAGGTGGGGATCGACCGGCATGCGCGCAGCGTAGCGGGCCCCATGGGCCGGTGAGCGTCGGAGGTGACGGGCAAGCGGGGGGCATTTCAGGCCGCGGCAGGCCCGGAAGGAAAAAAGGCACCGGACCTGTTGAGTCCGGCGCCTGGCTGCGCGCCTCTTTTCCCGCGCCTGAGTTCAGGCGTGTACCGGGTGCGGCGGGCGGATGGCGCCCGCGCCCCGGATGTTTGTCTCCTCAGTCCCCCGGGCCCGCGCCACCGGGCAAGGCCGGGCGGTTCGGGTCGAGTGGGCGCACTGTAATGAGAAGGTTGCCCGGCGCGTGACCGGGATTACCCGCGAACAGGCCCCCGGGTCGGGCGACCCTTCGGTGGTTCGGCCAGCGGGTCGGCGGGTGCCTCCGACGCATGCGCGGCCACCGGTGAAGCGGTCGGATCGACCAATCGAAGTGAGCGTGGGCTTACGCTGTCGACGAGTCTGCGAGCATCCACTGCGCCGCGCGCTCGGCAATCATCAGCACCGGCGAGTTGGTGTTGCCGCTGGTGATGGTGGGCATCACGCCGGCATCGGCGATGCGCAGCCCGGCGATGCCGCGTACCCGCAGCTCAGGGTCGACCACCGCCAGCGGATCGTCGGCGCGGCCCATGCGGCAGGTGCCCACCGGGTGGAAGATGGTGGTGCCGATGTCGCCGGCCAGGCGCGCCAGGTCGTCGTCGCTCTGGTACTGCACGCCGGGCTTGACCTCCTTGGGCTGGTACTTCGCCAGCGCCGGCTGGGCGGCGATGCGGCGCGTCAGGCGCAGCGAATCGGCGGCCACCTGGCGGTCTTCGTCGGTGCTGAGGTAGTTGGCCATGATGGACGGCGCATCCTCGGGCCGCGGCGAGCGGATGCGCACATGGCCGCGCGCCGTCGGGTTGAGGTTGCACACGCTGGCGGTGAACGCATTGAAGCGGTGCAGGGGCTCGCCGAAGGCATCCAGCGACAGCGGCTGCACGTGGTACTCGACGTTGGGCCACTCGTAGGCCGGCGACGAGCGGGTGAACAGCCCCAGCTGCGAGGGCGACATGCTCATCGGCCCGCTTCGGTTGAGGGCGTACTCGAGCCCGATCATGGCCTTGCCCCACAGCGAGTTGGCGAGCGTGTTGAGCGTCTTCACCCCCTGCACCTCGAACACCGCACGGATCTGCAGGTGATCCTGCAGGTTCTCGCCCACGCCCGGCAGCTCGTGCTGCACCGCGATGCCATGCTGCTGCAGCAGCGCGCCGGGCCCGATGCCCGACAACTGCAGGATCTGCGTGGTGCCGATCGAGCCGGCGGCCATCACCACCTCGCGCGCGGCCCGCACGCTCACCTCTTGCCCGCCGCGGCGCAGCGTGAGCCCGGCGGCGCGCAGGCCTGCGGCGCTGCGCTCCAGATCGATGCGGGTGACCATCGCGTCGGTCCACACCGTGAGGTTGGGCCGGTGCTGCACCGGCCTCAGGAAGCCCTTGGTGGCATTCCAGCGCACGCCGCGCTTCTGGTTGACCTCGAAGTAGCCCACGCCGTCGTTGTTGCCGCGGTTGAAATCGTCGGTGGGCGGGATGCCGGCCTGCTGCGCGGCCGCCGCGAAGGCATCGAGGATCTCCCACGACAGGCGCTGGCGCTCGACGCGCCACTCGCCGCCATGCCCGTGCACGGTGGCGAACTCGGCATCCCGGCCGCCGGACCCATCGCCGCGCCAGTGGTCCTCGTGCTGGCGAAAGTACGGCAGGCAGGCGTCCCAGCGCCAGCGCTCGTCGCCGCAGGCCTGGGCCCAGTGGTCGTAATCGCGGCTCTGGCCGCGCATGTAGATCATGCCGTTGATGCTGGAGCAGCCGCCCAGCACCTTGCCGCGCGGGTAGCGCAGCTTGCGGCCGTTCAAGCCCGGGTCGGGATCGGTGAAGTACAGCCAGTCGGTGCGCGGGTTGCCGATGCAGTACAGGTAGCCCACGGGGATGTGCACCCACACGTAGTCGTCGTTGCCGCCGGCCTCGAGCAGCAGCACGCGGTGGCGCGGGTCGGCGCTCAGCCGGTTGGCCAGCAGGCAGCCGGCCGTGCCGGCGCCGACGACGATGAAATCGAAGGTGGGTGCATCCGCCATCCGGCCATGCTACGCCGCGGAGCCCGGGCTGCCACTGCGGCGAAACCCGTCGAACAGCGCATACCAGTCGAGCCGCCGGGTCAGCACCATCACCGCGGCGAGCACCGCGAACAGTGCGACGGAGCCGATCACCAGCGCCGTCTGCTCCAGCCGCAGCAGCAGCCACATCAGGCCGTACAACAGGGCCACGCCGGCGCCGAACCAGGCCCCCGCCGCCCGACGGCCCAGCATGTGCGCCGCGTAGTAGCCCAGCAGCGTCACGCAGGCGATGCTGGCCGCCGCGTAGGCTTGGCCGAACGACAGGTGCTCCGACAGGCTCAGCAGCAACTGGAAGAACAGCACCAGCGCCAGCCCCACCATCAGGTACTGCACCGGGTGCACGCGGGCGCGGGCCAGCACCTCGACCAGGGCCACGGCCACGAAGGTCAGCGCGATGAACAGCAGCGCGTACTTGGTGGCGCGGTCGGTGAGCACATAGGGGTTCACCGGGTCGATGAAGGCCACGCCCAGCGTGTCCAGGCAGGGGCCCACCTTGGCGGCCATCGGCGGCGGCAGGGTGGACCACTCGACGCCATCGGGCGCACCCGCGATCGCGCCCGCCATGACCCCCGGCTCGGCCAGCGCGCACAGCTCGCCGTTGCCCTGCGCCTCGGCCGCGGCCGGGCTGGCCAGCGAGCTCACTGCCCAGCGGGCCTGGAAGCCCGCCTCGCCCACCTCTCGCGTCACCGGCAGGAAGCGCCCGCCGAACGACGGATGCGGCCAGTCGGACGACAGGCTCCAGCTGGTCTCGCCGGCCGCCGGCACCAGGGCCAGCTGGCTGGTGCCCAGCAGGTCGAGCGACACGTTGACCACCAGCGGGCCCTCGGCCTGCTGGCTGCGCGAGTCGCCCAGCAGCACGTGCAGGCCGCGGGTGTAGCGGGCGTGGCCGGTGCCGGGCTGCACCTCGAGCTTCTCGCCATCAACCAGCACCTGGGCGCTGCGCAGACCGCGCACGTCGCTCACCGACAGCAGCACGCGCACCGGCGTGCAGTCCATCCTCGAGCCGGCATGCTCGCGCCGGGGTTGCAGCGTCGCCAGCCCCGGCCAGGTGGCCTGCAGGCCCACCGGCCCGGCATAGCCGTTGGCCTTGAACAGGCCGCGGTGGCGGGCCTCGGCGCGCAGCTGGCCGGTGACCTTCAACGTGGCCGGCACGGCCGCCAGCACGGTCTCGCGCCGTTCGGTGGCCTCGTGGCGCTCCTTGCCTTCGCCCACCCAGTGCGTCCAGCTCTCGACGCAGTGGCGCTGCAGCAGCGGGCCCAGCAGCGTCTGCGGCCCGGCCAGCGATTGCTGGATGCCGCGCGTGGCCTCGATCTGCCGGTGCCGGCGCTCGCCCACCAGCCCCTCGATGCGCCACAGCACCAGCACCACCATCAACCCGACGGCGAAAAGCGCCAGGGCCTTGCTCAACAGCGGAAACCTCGTCACGTTCGTTGCTCCATCCTCACCACGATGGCGCCATGCTCGGCGCGGGCCGTGGTGTTTCGATGAAGCATGTGAAGCGACGGTGAAGTCGAACGGGGCCGGGGCGACGCGAACTCGCCACGCCGACACGCCCCCGGGGTGCCGGCGGCTGCCGGGCGCCGGTACAGCCGCCGCCGAGTTCAGGCCGCCGGAAGCCTCAAGCGCACGCGCAGACCCGGGTTTGCCGGCTCGAACTCGATGTGCCCACCGTGCAGAGCCGCCACCTGGCGCACGATGGCCAGGCCCAGGCCGGTGCCCTTGGCGCCGTCGCGCGGCCGGGGCGTGGAGAAGAATCGCTGGCCCAGTTGAGGCAGGGCGTAGTCGGGCACCCCTGGCCCGTGATCGCGCAACGTGAACACCGCCTGGTCGCCCTCGTGCCGCAACGTCACCTCGAGCGTTGAGCCCTCGGGCGCGAAGTCGATCGCATTTGCCAGCAGGTTGCCCAGCGCCAGCTCCAGCCGCTCGGCATCGCCCCTCACCGGGGCCGGCTCGTCGGCCAGCCAATGCACCTGCAGACGGCGCTGCGCCAGCAGCGGGGCCGCCGCCGCCAGCCGGGCACGCACCAGCTCGTTCAGCGCCAGCGCCCGGGGCTGCTCGGGCGCGGACAGGCTCTCGAGCTTGGACAGCTCGAGCAGCCGGTCGACCAGCGAGCGCAGCCGCTGCACCTGCTGGCCCACCTGGTCGGCGAAGCGCTCGCGGTCGGCCGCCGGCAGTTCATCGTGCAGCAGTTCGGCGGCCCCGCCGATGGCCGTGAGCGGGCTCTTGAGCTCGTGCGTCAACGCGCGCATCGCCTGCTCGACCTGCTGGCGGCCCTCCAGCCGTTCGCGCATCGCCCCCATGGCCTGGGCCAGCTCGCCCAGCTCGCCGGGCAGGGCTGGCACCGGCTGGCGTTCGCCGGCCCGGGCCTGCTGCGCGTAGCGCCGCAGGCGCCGCACCGAATGCACGATCCACAGCGTCACGCCCACGCCGATGACCAGCGACATCCCCAGCAGCCAGCCGCCCGCCACCAGGATCTTGCGCTCGGCGCGATCGACGAACTGCTGCACCGTGGCCAGCGGCTTGGCCACCGTGACCACGCCGATCACCCGGCCGGCCTCGGTCACCGGCGCGGCGACGAACATCACCGAGCTGCGGTCGTCGCCCTGCACACCGCGGGTGGAGCGCGCGCCGTACTCGCCGCGCAGCGTCAGCGCCACGTCGCGCCAGCGCGAGTAATCGGCCCCCAGGTCGGAGGCGGCCGACCAGCGCTCGCCCGTGGCGGCGCCTTGCGGCGGCGGGCGGCGCGGCAGCCCCGAGTCGAACACCACCGTGCCGGCGGCATCGGTGACGTAGACGCGCAGGTCCAGCGTCTGCTTGCGCAAGCCCCAGATCTTCACGTCGATGGGGCGCGCGGCGTAGTCGGCCACGCTGCGCGCGAAGCGCGTGTCGTCGAGCCGGCCGCCGGGCGGCATCGCCCGCAGGTCAGGTGCGGCCTGCTCGGCCAGCAGGTTGGCGCTGTCGACCAGGATGTCTTCCATCACCTCGCGCACGCTGGGCTTGACCTCGGCGATGAAGACGCGCAGCACGAAGAACGTGGCCAGCCCGGCGATGGCAAAGAAGCCGAAGAGCAGGCGCAGGCCGAGGTGCATGGCGGGACGGGCGGGTGGGCGAGCGGGTGGTTCGGTGCGGGCAGGCCCGGGGCGGGAAGGCGGCTCGCGGCGGGCAGCCGTTCAGCCCGCGGTGTCGTCCAGCGCGTAGCCCAGCCCGCGGTGGGTGACGATCGGATCATGCCCCGGCCGCACCTCGCGCAGCTTGGCGCGCAGGGTCTTTACATGGGTATCCACCGTGCGGTCGCCGGCCTCGCTGCCGGGGCCCCACACCGCATCGAGCAGCACCTCGCGCCGGTGGATGCGCCCGGGCGCACCGGCCAGCATGCGCAGCAGCTCGTACTCCAGCCGGGTGAGCGCCAGCCAGGTGCCGGCATAGCGGATGCGCTGGCCGGGCTCGTCCACCTCGAACAGCGGCGCCTGGCCCGATGGGTGGGGTGCGGCGGCGGAAGGCAGTGCGGCCCGGCGCAGCAGCGCCCGCACGCGCGCCACCAGTTCGCGCGGGCTGAACGGCTTGGCCATGTAGTCGTCGGCACCCAGCTCCAGCCCGAGCACGCGGTCGATCTCGTCGCTGCGCGCGGTGAGCAGCAGCACCGGCAGCGCCGCCACCGCCGGCGCGGCGTCGCGGCGCAGGGCCTGGCACAGGTCCAGGCCGCTGCCGTCGGGCAGGCCCACGTCCAGGATGGCCAGCGACGGCGGCTGGCGGCGGATCCGCTCATGGGCGTCGCGCACCAGCAGCACCTGCTGCACCGCAAAGCCCTCGCGGCCCAGCGCGAAGGCCACCGTCGAGGCGATGGCCGGGTCGTCTTCCAGCAGCAGGATCTGCGGTGCGCCCATCAGGTCTCGCGCGGCAGCGTAGCCTCGGCTCGCCCGATCACCGTCAGCGCCCGAGCGTCGGGCTGGCCAGGATGGGGAACAACTTGACCAGGCCATCGGCCAGCAGTTCCACCGCCATCGCGGCCAGGATCAGGCCCATCAACCGGGTCATTACGTTGATGCCGGTGCGGCCCAGCACCTTGGCGATGCGGCCACTGGCGGCAAAGGCCAGGTAGGTGGCGGCGCCGATCACCACGCCGTAGCCCACCAGCACCGCATGCTCCCAGAAGGAGCGGGTCTTCTCGGCATAGATCACCATGGTGGAGATGGTGGCCGGCCCGGTGAGCAGCGGGATGGTCAGCGGCACCACCGCGAAGCTGTCGCCGGCGTCGGCCCGCGCCTGGCCCTCGTCGACATCGTCCTTGCCGCTTTCCGCCGGCTTGGCGTTGAGCATGTGCAGCGACGAGATCAGCAGCAGCATGCCGCCGCCCACCTGGAACGACGCGATCGAGATGCCGAAGAACTCGATGATGCGCAAGCCCGCAAGGCCGCTGATGGCGATCACGCAGAAGGCCGAGAATGCGCTGACGCGCAGGGCGCGCAGCCGCTGCGCCGGCGTCAGGCCCTGGGTGAAGGCCAGGAAGAACGGCACCGCGCCCACCGGATTGACGATGGCCAGCAGGGCGATCAGCGGCTTGAGGAGGTCCATCGGCCTGGGCCAGGCAGCGGGCGGCGTGAATCGGTGGGAGGGGCCAGGCGGAACGACAACCGTTGTGCCGGCCTGACAACAACATCATACGTGCGGGTTATTCCTCGCTTGCCATGGGTGGCCGTGGCCGTGCATTTGTGTCGATAATGCAAAGAGGGGTGTTTTGGACTCCCCGGCCCGTGTCTGGAGACGGTGCTTTAGCTTGAGTGGTTCACGCTGGGTAGAAGCTCCACATGGTTTCTTTTTCATAGCAAGGAGCTTCCCCTCATGGGAAACAAGCTTTACGTCGGCAACCTCGCCTACTCGGTGCGGGATGAATCCCTTCAGGCCGCGTTCTCTCAATTTGGCTCGGTCACCTCTGCCAAGGTGATGATGGATCGCGAGACCGGCCGTTCCAAGGGGTTCGGCTTCGTCGAGATGTCGTCGTCGGCCGAAGCCCAGGCGGCGATGAACGCGATGAACGGCCAGCCTCTCGAAGGCCGGGCGGTTGTCGTCAACGAGGCTCGCCCGCGTGAAGAGCGTCCGGGCGGGTTCGGCGGCGGCGGTGGCTACGGCGGCGGTGGCCGCAGCGGTGGCGGCGGCTACGGCGGCGGCGGCGGTGGCCGCAGCGGCGGTGGCGGCGGCTATGGCGGCGGCGGCGGCGGTGGTGGTTATGGCGGTGGCGGCGGTGGTGGCGGCTACGGCGGCGGTGGCGGCGGTGGCCGCAGCCCCTACGGCACCGGTCGCGGCCCGCGTGGCGGCGGCGGTGGCGGCGGCTACGGCGGCGGCAGCCAGGGCTACTGAGCCCCTGCGTTCCGGGTGCCTGCGCCCGGAACGGCTCGCTTCCGGCCTGGCGCCGGGATCCGGCATGCGCCGTGATCCAGCCGGCTCCATTCAGCCCACAAGGCGCCCCGGGTGGGCGCCTTTTTCATGGCCGACCCAAGGGCCGGGTCAAGGGTCGGCTCTCGGGCCTACTCGCCAGCACGGCGCTTTCGGGGCCGGCCGGCGAACAGCCGGTCGTACAGTGCGTTGGGCAGCAGGCGCAGGCCCTTGGCCACCCAGCCCATCTGCCACGGAATGACGCGATAGCTGCTGCCGGCCTCGATGGCCCGAAATGCCCGCTCGGCAAACTGCTCGGCGCTCAGCAGGAACGGCATCGAATAGCGGTTGCGCGAGGTCAGCGGCGTGGCCACGTAGCCCGGCACCAGGGTCACCACCCGCACCCCCTGGGCGGCGCACTCGCCGCGCAGGCTCTCGCACAGGCTGATCACCGCGGCCTTGCTGCTGCAGTAGGCCGCATGGCCCGGCAGCCCGCGGATGCCGCCCACGCTGGCGATGCCCACCAGGGTGCCGCGCCGACGCTCGGCCATGGCGGCGATGAACGGCTGGAATGTGGCGGCCATGCCGATGTTGTTGGTCTCGTAGACGCTGCGCATTACCTCCAGATCCTCTTCGCGCGAGAGGTCGACGCCGACGCTGATGCCGGCATTGGCGATCACCACGTCGGGCAGGCCCTGCCGTTCGAGGCAGGCGCGGCCGGCCGCGGTGATGGAGGTGATGTCGCGCACGTCGGCCGCGTAGACGGCAAACGAGGCCCGATCCAGCCCCTGCTCGACAGCCCAACGTTCGATCTCGGCGGCGCGGCGCGCCACCAATGCCAGTCTCCACCCGGCGCGGTGGAAGCGCAGCGCCAGGGCCTGGCCGATGCCGCTGGAGGCGCCGGTGATGTAGACGAGAGGAGCGGGGCTCATGCGCGGCTCAGGGTCGCCGCGCCGGGCCCGCCGGCAGGCTGGCGCGCACCGGGCCCCGCAGGCTGAGCTCGCGCGCCAGGTGGTCGTAGTCCAGCCCGCCGGCCCGGGTGGTGCTGCCACCCCGCTTCACCACCACCGGCAGGTGGGATTTCAGGCGCTCGGTGCGGATGAAGAAGTGCAGGAAGTCGCCCTCGATCTCGAGGGGGTCGTCCGGCCCGAGCTGCGCGATCACCCTGGCATGGCCCAGCAGTTGCACTTCGGTGGCATCGCCATTGGCCAGTGCTCGATCGGCCCTGGCATCGGTGATGCGGCCGTCCCTGGCCACGGCATGGATGCGCACGCCTTCGATCTCGAGCCGGTCGGTGTCGGGATAGTGCCTGAGCACGTCGCCCTCGATGCGAGCGACGAAACGGCCATCGGGCGCGAAGCGGTTGAGCGCGAAGCCGCGCATGGTGTAGTCGGGGTCGTGGCGCACCGGCTTGTGGCTGGCGGCCACGCCGGCCTGCGGGGTGTGCTTGACCAGCCACCAGGTGCTGCCGGCCAGCAGGGCCATCAGCAGCAGCGGCAGGTAGGTGGACACAGCCTCGCGCAGCCGCCAGGCCAGCGGCGCGCGCGCCGGCCCGACACCCGGCGCCGGTCCGAGCGGCCCCAGCGACACCGGCACTTCCGGCAGATCCGGCAGGTGCAGCTCGGGGGGTGGTGTGGCGGTGGAGGACATCGACTGCGGCGTCAGCGCGCATCCAGCGTCTGCCCGGCCAGCGTGCCTTCGGCCGCCAGCAGATCGGCATAGCGACCACAGGCCATCAGCAGCACGTCGCAGAACTCGCGTGCCGCGCCCGCGCCACCCGGTGCCGCCGTGACGTGGTGCGCCACCGCCCGCACTTCGGCATGGGCATTCGGTGGCGCACAGGCAAAGCCGGCGCGCACGAGCAGCGGCAGGTCGGGCCAATCGTCACCGATGGCCGCCACCTCGGCCCAGGTCAGGCCCATCTCGGTCAGCAGCCACTCGGCCTTGGCCAGCTTGTCGGCCACGCCGAAGTGCGCCTGCACCAGCCCCAGGTCGGCCACCCGGCGCCGCACGGCGGGCGAATCGCGCCCGGTGAGGATCACGGGCACGATGCCGGCCCGGGCCAGCAGCTTCAGCCCATGGCCATCCAGCGCGTGGAAGGCCTTGAACAACTCACCGTCCTCGCCGATCCACAAGCGCCCATCGGTGAGCACGCCGTCCACATCGAAGAACGCCGCCTTCATGCCCAGCGCCGGGCCCTGGGCGCGCAGCAGCAATTCGGGCGCGAAGCGCAGGGCGGGGCGAAGCGGACGGACATCCATGGGGCACAGGTTCAGATGACTTTCGCGCGCAGCAGCTGGCCGATGCTCAGCATGCCCAGCAGCAGGCCCTGGGCGTCGGTCACCAGCACCGAGGTGATGCGGTGCGCCTCCATCAGCTCGGCGGCGTCCACCGCCAGCGCGTCGGCGCGGATGGTTCGCGGGCTGCGGTGCATCACCTCACCGGCAGTGATGGCGCGCAGGTCGGCGCCCTTCTGCACCTGTCGGCGCAGGTCGCCGTCGGTGAAGATGCCCAGCACGCGGCGCTCGGCATCGACCACCACCGCCGCCCCCAGCCCCTTGGCCGACATCTCGCGCATCAGGTCGATGAAGCCGGTGTCGGGCGCGACGCAGGGCAGTGCCTCGCCGCTGACCATCAGGTCGGACACATGCACCAGGAGCTTGCGGCCGAGTGCGCCGCCCGGGTGCGAGCGGGCGAAGTCCTCGGGGCGGAAGCCCCGCGCATCCAGCAGCGCCACCGCCAGCGCATCGCCCAGGGCCATCTGCGCGGTGGTGCTGGCCGTGGGCGCCAGGTTCAGCGGGCAGGCCTCCTGGTCGACGGCCGAATCCAGCACCATGTCGGCATGGCGCGCCAGCATCGACTCGGCCCGGCCGGTCATGGCCACCAGCGTCACGCCCAGCCGGCGCAGCGTGGGCACGATGGCGGCCAGCTCGTCGCTCTCGCCGCTGTTGGAAATGGCCAGCACCACATCGCCGGCGGTGACCATGCCCAGGTCGCCATGGCTGGCCTCGCCGGGGTGGACGAAGAACGCCGGCGTGCCGGTGGAGGCCAGCGTGGCCGCGATCTTGCGGCCCACATGGCCGCTCTTGCCCATGCCCATCACCACCACCCGGCCCCTGCACGCCAGCATGGCCTGCAGGGCCCGCACGAAGCCATCGGTCGCGGCCAGCCGGGCGCCCACGCCATGCAGCGCCGCGGCCTCGATCTCGAAGGTCTCGGCGGCCAGGCGCAAGGCGCGCGCGGGGTCGAAGGCGACGGGGCTGGACATGCGGTGGGAGCAGGGGTGGCCGGCCCGAGTGCGTGACGGGCCGGGACGATGACGGCGATCGGCCTCGCCCCTGGACGGGGCCCGGCACAGCTCGCTTAGGATGGGCCATTCTAGGATCGCCCCAAGTCGCACCGCTCCCACCACGCCCCGGATGGCCACGCCCCTCGCCTCCCCCCTCGCGTCCCCCCTGGCCATTGCGCTGCTCTACCTGATCGCAGCGGTGGCCGGCGTGGTGCTGTTCCGGGCGCTGAAGCTGCCGGCCATGCTGGGCTACCTGGTGGCCGGCGTAGCCATCGGGCCGCATGCGCTGGCGCTCACCGGCGACTCGACGGCGATGCGCCACCTGGCCGAGTACGGCGTGGTGTTCCTGATGTTCGTGATCGGGCTGGAGTTCAACCTGCCCAAGCTGCGCAGCATGCGCACGCTGGTGTTCGGCCTGGGCTCGTCGCAGGTGGTGCTGACCATCGTGGGCGCAGTCATCGGCCATGGCATGCTGGTGCTGCTGTTCGCGTGGTTCGGGCGGGCCTGGGAGCTGTCGTGGCAGGGTGCAGTGGCGCTGGGCGCGGCGATGGCGATGTCGTCCACCGCCATCGTCGTCAAGCTGATGGCCGAGCGGCTCGAATTGGAAAGCGAGCACGGCCGGCGGGTGATCGGCGTGCTGCTGTTCCAGGACCTGGCGGTGGTGCCGTTGCTGGTGGTCATCCCGGCGCTGGACGAGGCCGGCGCCTCGATGGCAGGCACGCTGGCCATCGCGCTGCTCAAGGCCGCCGCGCTGCTGGCGCTGCTGCTGGCCGGCGGCCAGAAGCCGATGCGCTGGTGGCTCACGCTGGTGGCGCGGCGCAAGAGCGAAGAGCTGTTCATGCTCAACCTGCTGCTGGTCACGCTGGGCCTGGCCTGGCTGACCGAGCAGGCCGGACTGTCGCTGGCGCTGGGCGCCTTCGTGGCCGGCATGCTGATCGCCGAGACCGAGTTCAAGCACCAGGTCGAGACCGACATCCGCCCCTTCCATGATGTGCTGCTGGGCCTGTTCTTCATCACCATCGGCATGAAGCTCGACTGGCACCCGGTGCTCGAGCGCTGGGGCCTGGTGCTGCTGCTGTCGATCGGCCCGGTGCTGGCCAAGGCGGCGCTGGTGGCCGGTCTGGCCCGGTTGTTCGGTGCCTCGCCCGGAGTGGCCATCCGCACCGGCCTGTACCTGGCGCAGGCCGGTGAATTCGGCTTCGTGCTCCTCACGCTGAGTGCCGGCGAGGGCCTGATCGCCCAGCACTGGCTGAGCCCGGTGCTGGCGGCCATGGTGCTGTCGATGCTGGCCACGCCTTTCCTGGTGATGGCCACCAACCGCATCGTGATGCGGTTGTCGTCCAGCGAGTGGATGCTGCAGTCGCTGCAGGTGACCACCATCGCCAAGAAGGCCATCCGCCAGGAGGCGCACGTGATCATCTGCGGCTACGGCCGCAGCGGCCAGAACCTGGCCCGCCTGCTCGAGCCCGAGGGCATCCCGTACATGGCGCTGGATCTCGATCCCGATCGCGTGCGCCAGGCCGCCGCGGCCGGCCAGAGCGTGGTCTTCGGCGATGCGGCGCGCCTGCCCAGCCTGATGGCCGCCGGCCTGGCCCGCGCGGCCGCGGTGGTGGTGAGTTATCACGACACACCCTCGGCGCTGAAGATCCTGCACCTGGTGCGCGAGCATGCGCCGCGGGTGCCGGTGATCGTGCGCACCATCGACGACACCGACCTCGAACGGCTGCGCACCGCCGGCGCGGCCGAGGTGGTGCCCGAGGCGATCGAGGGCTCGCTGATGCTGGCCGCCCAGGCGCTGGCGCTGGTGGGCGTGCCGGTGCGGCGCGTGATCCGCATCACCCGCGACGCCCGCGATGCCCGCTACGGGCTGCTGCGCGGCTGGTTCCACGGCGCCGACGACGACACGGTCGACGAGCTGCACCACGAGCGCCTGGCCAGCGTGACGCTGCCGCAGGCGGCGGCCGCAGCGGGCCGGCGCCTCGGTGCATACGCGCTGCACGAGCTGGACGTGCGCGTGGTCTCGGTGCGCCAGGCCAGCGGCCGGGGCATCGCCGCGGACGACGACCCGGTGCTGGCCGGCGGCGACACCGTGGTGCTGTGCGGCCCCCCCGAGGCCCTGGCGCTGGCCGAGGCGCGCCTGCTCAAGGGTTGACGCGGCGGGGCCGCGCGGCACGATCGAGCCTGCGACACTGCGGCGCATTCGCACGCCACCCCGACCATGATCCACACCACCGCCCACGCGCTGCACGCCGAGTACATCCGCCAGCACATCCGCACCGTGCCCGACTGGCCGGCGCCGGGGGTGCAGTTCCGCGACATCACGCCGCTGCTGTCCAACCCGCGCGTGTTCCGCGTGCTGATCGACGAGTTCGTGCACCGCTACTTCGACGTGCGGCCGGCGGCCGTGGCCGGGCTCGATGCACGCGGCTTCATCATCGGCTCGGTGCTGGCCTACGAGCTCAACGTGGGCTTCGTGCCCATCCGCAAGAAGGGCAAGCTGCCCTTCGACACGGTGGAAGAAAGCTACGAGCTGGAGTACGGCTCGGCCACGGTGGAGATGCACACCGATGCCGTGCGGCCCGGCGACCGCGTGGTGCTGATCGACGACCTGATCGCCACGGGCGGCACCATGATGGCCGGCAAGCGCTTGCTCGAGAAGTTGGGCGCGACGGTGATCGAGGGTGCGGCCATCGTCGACCTGCCCGAGCTGGGCGGCTCGGCCAAGCTGCGCGCGGCCGGCCTGCCGCTGTTCACGGTGGTGGATTTCGCCGGGCACTGAGGCGACGGCGGGCGGTTGTCGCGCGGCCCCCCTCGAGCCCTGCCCAGGCCCGGTCGGGTCCGCTCAGGTGCGCACCAGCACCACCGTGGTGTTGTCGCGGGCGCCCGCCTTCAGCGCCTCGTCGATCAGGTCGGCGGCGGTGGCCCCATCGATCAGCAGGCGAGCGATGGTGGCCTCGGGCACGGCTTTGAACAGGCCGTCGGTGCACAGCAGGTAGACGTCGCCCGGGTGGACCCGGCCCGCCACCTTGTCGAGCTCGAGTGCCTCGGTCGATCCGATGGCCCGGGTGATGACGTTGGCCTGCGGGTGGCCCTCGGCCTCGTCGGCCGACAGTTCGCCGGCGTCGACCAGCTCCTGCACCAGGCTGTGGTCGCGCGTCATGCGGCCCAGTTCGCCCTCGCGCAGCAGGTAGGCGCGCGAGTCGCCCGCCCACAGGCAGGCGAAGTGCTCGCCACGGGCCAGCAGGACGACGGTGGTGGTGGCCATGATCTCGCCGGCCGGGTCCTCCTGGGCGCGGCGTTGCAGTTCGGCATGCACGGCCCCCAGGCGCAGCCGGGCCTGGGCCAGGATCTCCGAGGCCGACAGGCCGGCCGGCAGCGACGCCAGGGCCTGCACGACCGCGCTGGAGGCCTGGTCGCCCGAGCCGTGGCCGCCGGCGCCATCGGCCACCACCCACAGCCCGATGTCGCTGCGATCCAGGTAGGCATCCTCGTTGCGGCTTCTCACGGTGCCGGGATGGGTCCGGGCATCGGTGGTGAACGGCGGCGCACCGGCGCCTGCGACCAGCATGGCCCGGAACTGGGAGGCGGTGGGCAGCGGGCGTGCCGGGTGACGGCGGCCATCGGCCGTCCACCAACCGTCCAGGCGAGTCTCGCCGACGCTGATGCTCTCGTCGTCCGGCGCCGGCTCGGGCAGTTGGGCCTGCAGATCAGGCACGGCGGCCCGCGTGTCGCGGGCCAGGGTCCCGGCCAGCTCGACGGCCTCGAACCAGGCGGCCCCAGGCTGCGCCTCGTGGTCGTCGAGAACCGCCGCCAACGTCAGGGGAAAGGCGCGGCCCACGTTGTCGGTGCTGGGCAGCAGCACGCCCGCCACGCGGGCCGGGCCGCAGACGCCGGCAGGCAGGATGAAGCGCCAGGCCGGCGCGCGGGCCCAGGCCTCGTCGAACGAGGCCCCCTGCGACTCGCGCAACCAGGCCACGCAAGCCTGCAGCCACTCGTCCCAGGGCTGGACGAAGCTGCCGGGCAGCGCACGCCGGACGAAATCGCCATACGAGGGCAGCTTGCCGTAGAGGCCGGTCATCGATCGCTCCTGCGGACAACGAGGTGCACGGCACCCACGGGCGGCGCCTCGGCGCGCTAGGGCCTGTTCACACTACGGAGCTGACCGCGCCGGGGCGTTGCGCGGATGCAGCGCAAGGCGCAGGCCGCCGCGCGGGGTCGGGCCCCGCGCAAGGGCTGCAACGCGGCGATGCGCCGCGCAACGCTCCGGCCCGAAGGGTGAGTACCCCAATGGCCCGCACTCGTCGTTGCAAAGCCTTGCCGTGGGGACTGCCACGCCTGCGGCT
>Ga0268298_10001893_pt1 | contig 23735 bp, 17 predicted proteins | sample WWTPWeurt_MetaG_FD_194462 | JGI IMG/M metagenome (GOLD analysis project Ga0268298, IMG submission 194462) | Activated sludge microbial communities from WWTP in Nijmegen, Gelderland, Netherland - WWTP Weurt | ecosystem: Engineered > WWTP > Aerobic digester > Activated sludge | place...
AAGCCATACGGAAACGGTGTGTGTGAACCTTGCAACAAACAATTCCATCCAACCCGGCAGAGTCTACAACATCATAGCCTATGCCGACAGGACGGAAATCAACAACAACGATGGCGGTGCCTATGAAGAGGAGCACGAAAACAACAACTCAACCGATGAAGCGGTCTTCACGGTACAGGGGGTTTACGACTTTTCATTGGGCTCCGTGACCATTTCCAACAATCAACCCAAACCGGGGGAAACGATTCATGTAACAGTAATTATCAACAATCTCCTCAATCAGCCGAATGAGGATGTGGAACTCTCTTTCTATCTCTCTCCCAACGGAGACTGGAATAATCGGTGGCTTGCGGAAACGAAAACCATCTCGGCAGCATCGTTTACCGATTATGCATCGCTTACGATTGCAACCAATATCCTTGCTCCGCAAACGGGCGAATACACTCTTTGGGCATGTGTTAATCCCAACGGGTCTATCGCAGAAACAAGAGGAGACAACAACTGTCAGAGTCTGTGGATAGGGGTTCTTGATGTTCCTCCCCAGCCAAAACCGCCAAAGGCGATTATCACCATTATCAATATGATGATGTGATCTATTCTCAATCCCAAAGCAATACAGGAGATAACTGTGAAACGACAATCTTTGTTCTTTCCTCTTACCCCGATCTTCATGATCGGAACACTCTTTGCCTCCGAGGTCACGATCAACCCGAATGTGGCATGGTATGACACCAATGCTGCGTCGGTACTGAGTATTTGGTCAACGGGGACAGGGTGTGAACCTCTTAAAGCCGATTCAATCAACAGCTCGACGGAGCAGGTGCTGTTTTGGACAGCACAGCTCATTAAAGCTCAGGAGCTCGGTCTCTCTGTTGGTGTCGGGTATGACGCCAGTTGCAACATTATCTATATCGCCCGGATGAGGTGATGATGCAGTACTCTTAAAATCTCAACCTACCTTTGACGAATTGCGTCAGAGGGAGTTTTTGATTTTATACCATGCAAACGGAAATATTTTTTCTTAGCAATTTTCAGTACTGTTGTGATTCACTATCCATTGACAAATTTTTTGAAAACTCTACCCTTAACGGCATATGTTTTATATTTCCAAGAAATCAGTCATCCTCCTTCTTATCCTTATCCTTATTCCTATTCTTGCAGGACTATGGTGGCTTTTTGATGTGGAGCGGAAAATTCTCATCAAATACGATGCCTACAGAGATTTAAAAATCACCGATCGATACGCCTTTTTTAAACAGGAAATAGAGCCAACACTGCTTCGTTATGGAAAAAAATACGACATAGAAACCGATCAGGATATTTCAAGCTGGAAAACGTATGAGAACAAAGAATATGGGTTTAGTTTTAAATATCCTCCTGAGGCAAATATTGATGAAGAAAGCAGAAAAAGAAATGGCTATGACAGTGATTCATTTCACTTTTTACATATTGAGCATATTTCAGCTTTAGCTAAAAATTATAACATTTCTGTTTCGATTTATAATGACGACGTAATGAAGTCTGATTACGGTTTTCATTTTACGGAGAGAATGTTTCGAAATATTGGAAAAAAAAGATTTGGAGCAGTCAATTATGTTGAGGTTGATAAAACCATAGGATATGCCGGGTATTTTTGTGTAACTCCATGGACTCGATACAATGGTGAAGAGTACATATCCGTCTTTACATTTTATAGAAAAAGCGGTGTTATTTGCTTTGAATTACCGATTTCATTATATTCAGATAGTCAACAACAAAAAGATGCTGTTGAAAATGTGAAGAAAGCCATGCTTTCCACAATCAGATTCACCCAATAGGTATATTTTGGATTCCTTCACATATCAATGCATTTGATGTGTGTATGGAGTCTCAAAAAAGAGATTCCGCACGGTTCTTTTCAAAACAATCAGCGAGGTTGACCTACATGTTCACGAAAATGATAGGAATCGCATTCTTGCTTGTTCTCTCATCGTTCCAGTATGCTTTTGCTGAAACAGAGCGGAATAGTCAATTCATTGACCAAAGTGCTTGGTACAACGAAAAACCGATTGTCTTTGGTACGCTCAAATGGGCAACATCCATTCCCGGCGGGACAGCCGGATGCGGAGACCCCAATGATACGAATGACAAGGTCATGATGTATGACGCGTCTGTGTTTCGCAGGATAGCTGGAAGCGCATATAATCCCAACAAGATTTACATCTATGGGGTTACTGCTCTTGGTAATGTAGCTCTCGCGGCGTGGAGACAAACTATGCCTAAAGAGTCATCATCGCAAGAAAGAAAGATTAGAGCATCTGATACACTAAGCGACTGGAAAACAACTGTCGCTATCTGTTTCGGACTGAGAGCTCAAGCATATACCATGAATGGTCAGGGTATGTCCGATGTAGTGCTTTGGTATGATGGTCCGATCGAAACGCGTACTTCATCTCCTTTGGACGACGGTACCGGTACGGGCGATGTTATGACGCCGGTTTCCGGTTTGTCGTATGGTCCAGGAACATCTCTTCCCGCGACAGATCCGATTATTGCCAACAAACCCGATTTCATTATTGACCGAAACCGTCTTTTCAAGGATGGTACAGAACAGTATGTTTTCGGCAAGTCGGACACAATGTGCATGGAGGCAAAGCTGAAAAACATCGGTCAGGGGAAGATTGATAACGATGATCGGGTGAGAACGAGGTTTCTTCTCTCCAAGGGGTACAAGGAGGATCCGCACGGGGACTGGATAGGTATTGCTAGTTTTGATACGAGAGGCGATCATGTGGAGCAGGGTGAAAGCCATACGGAAACAGTGTGTGTTTCCTTGGTGGACAAACCTTATATCGTTCCCGGCAGAGTATACAACATCGTTACTTGTGCCGACAGAACGGAAATCAACAACAATGACGGAGGTGCTTATCAAGAGGAGCACGAGAGCAACAATTGCACCACCGAGATGGTGTTTGAAGTAAGAGGCAGCTACAATTTTGCGATTACCGGAATTGCTCTTTCACACAACCAACCGAATGCGGGAGACGTGATTCAGGCAACTATCGGTGTATCGAGTACTGTAGATGCGCCGAATGCTGATGTGCCCGTTTCGGTATTTCTCTCTCTCAACGGAGATTGGAATAATCGGTGGATTGTTGATTCTTTCTCTATTTCGCAACAGGAGTTGCAGGGAGGTTATGCATCGAGAGTGCGGAACATTGCTGTTCCCGGCAGTATTGGCGAATTTACTCTCTGGGTGTGCGCTAATCCAAATGGCGAAATTCCAGAGACGTATGGCAACGATAACTGTCAAAGTGTTTGGCTGGAGACATTGGGCACCTCTCCTCCCCAACCCCAACCTCTTCCGGGAGAGAGTGGAGGTGCTATTATCTCTATCATCCAATTTGTTCTCTGATATATACAGGAGACTTACATGAAACCGAGATGTTTCTTTCTTTCCTTGTTTGCAGCATTTGCCTTAAAGGCAAATGCTGCTGAGGTGATCGTTGATCCTGGTGTTGTGTGGTACGACACTAACGCTGCATCGGTGTTGAGTATCTGGGGAACAAACACCGGGTGCAATCCACTTCGTGCTGATCCAGCGAATGGGAGCAGAGATCAGGTCTTGGCATGGCTGTTTCAACTGATCAAAGCGCAGGACATCGGTCTTTCCGTTGGTGTCGGGTATGACGCCAGTTGCAATATTATCTATATCGCCCGGATGAGGTGATGATGCAGTACTCTTAAAATCTCAACCTCCCTTTGACGAATTGCGTCAGAGGGAGTTTTTGTTTTCTTGAATGTGTGCTGGCAAAGTTCTGATATAATGAAGGTGTATTTACTCTTCTTGTACATCTATGAAAAAAAATACATACAATCTCACCCTTCAGGAAGTATTCCGGCAGTATCGAACTTCTGCAGACGGGCTTTCTAAAGAACAAGCAGAGGAGCGGCTGCGTTCGTACGGACGAAACGAAATTCGAAAGGAACGCGATTATAAGTGGGTTCGACTGCTTCTTTCCCAGTTCAAGGATGCGCTGGTATGGATTCTTTTAGTAGCTACTGCTCTTGCATTCGCATTTCGCGAATATCGCGATGTGCTGATTATTCTTATTATCGTTCTGGTAAATGCGGCTATCGGGTTCTTCCAGGAATTTCGTGCGGAGAAAATTCTTTCCAGTATCAAAAAGTTGACGACGGATACGACGATCGCATTTCGCGATGGGAGGAAAAAGGAAATAAACGCGCGCGACTTAGTCCCGGGAGATGCGATATACGTTGCTTCCGGAGATAATGTTTCGGCGGACGGATACATAATAGAAAGTTATGATCTTAAAGTGAACAGTTTTATTTTTACCGGAGAATCAAAGCCGGAAACGAAGTCGGCAAAGATAATTGTGGGAACATCTGTTCCGCTTGCTGATATTGATAACATGCTTTTTTCCGGTGAAACGATTGTAAATGGAGAAGCGACGTTTGTTGTGACGGCGACGGGTATGGCAACGGAACTGGGAAAAATTGCCCATATGACGCAAAAGGTGCGCGAAAGCATGACGCCGCTTCAGAAACAAATGACGCGTCTCGGAAAAAACGTTACCATAATTTCCTTGTGTATTGGCGGTATTGTGGTGGCAATCGGTCAAGCTCTTGATATGTCTTTGTATGAAAATTTTCTTTTTGCGCTTGCGCTGGCTGTTTCAGTTGTTCCAGAGGGGCTTCCGGCGGCGATTTCTGTGGCGCTTTCGCTTGGCATGAAACGACTCTTGCGTTACAACGTGCTTGCCAAAAAGCTGAACGCTGTGGAAACACTTGGATCCGTGTCTATTATTTGCACTGACAAAACAGGAACAATTACCAAGAATGAACTTACAGTGACGAAAATGGTGGTGAACGGCAAAGTTATCGGAGTGAGCGGAGTGGGGTATGAGCCGAAGGGTTCGTTTTTTTATAACGGACAAGAAATAAATCCGAATGAGGTTGAAAATTTAGGGCTTTTATGCAAAATTGGATTTCTGTGCAATGATGCGTCAATCGTTTCCAAAGAGGGAAAATATACTGTTGTCGGCGATCCGACCGAAGGAGCTATTATCGCTGCTGCAAAAAAGTATAATCACGAGGAACACTTTTTTGATGCGGGAGAACATAAAGTCGGGAAAGTGCCGTTTTCTTCGGAGCGTATGCGCATGAGTGTGGTGTATCGGAACGGGAAAACCGTGTCGTATGTCAAAGGTTCTCCTGATGTTTTGCTGAAACTTTGCAGCCACAAAAAAATAGGCGGCAGTATTACCAAATTTACCGAGCAGGAAAAACTTGATACGATTGCGATATACAATAGTATGTCTTCGGATGCGTTGCGTGTGCTGGCATTTGCTTACCGTGACTTAGACAAGGATTCTCTTGTCCGATATCACGAGGAGAGTGAACGGGACTTGGTATGGGTTGGCATGATGGCGATGATTGATCCGCCGAGAGAAGATGTGGCGCGCGCGATCGCTGAATGCAAGGACTTGGGTATACAGGTCATTATGATTACGGGTGATTATGAAACAACGGCGAGCGCCATCGCCAAAAATATCCGGCTTATCGAACCGAACGAACCGCACGAAGTAATACATGGAAAGATGCTTGACGGGCTTTCTGATAAGGAAATTTTTTCGCGTATAAAAGGAAAAAATGTCGTGTTTGCGCGGATTGCTCCGGAACAGAAATTGCGTATAGCGGAAATTCTCAAGAAAAACGGCGAGGTGATCGCTATGACGGGAGATGGCGTGAATGACGCTCCGGCGCTCAAGCGAGCCGATATCGGCGTGGCCATGGGTATAATCGGTACCGATGTTTCCAAAGAGGCTTCGGACATGATTCTTTTGGACGATAACTTCGCTTCTATCGTGCGCGGAATCAAGATGGGGCGGACGATTTTTCAAAATATCAAAAAATTTGTGCATTATGTATTTACTTCGAATGGGAGCGAATTGTTTACGGTGATTTACGGAGTGCTTCTTCATATTCCTGCGCCGCTGACAGCAATACAGATACTGATTACCGACTTGGGAACGGATTTGTTTCCGTCTTTTTCTTTGGGTCTTGAGCCTTCCGAACCGCGCAGTGAAGAATCCAAGAAAAAAATGAATTCGCGTGAGCGGGTAGTTACTTTGGAAGGGCTGAAGAGAATCATATATATGGGCTGTATCATGTCCACAGGAGCAGTCGCAGCCTTTCTCTGGTCCATGTTTCGCGGCGGTTGGAAATTCGGTGCGCCGGTGGATATAAATACCATGCTCTATATACAGTCAACGACAGCAACGTATGCCGTTATTTCGATGACACAGATGGCGAACCTTCTGCAGTCTCGAAGCGAAAGATTTTCTCCGTTTCGTCTCGGGTTTTTTCGAAACAGGTATGCTTTATGGGCGATCGGGATTTCTGTAGCAATGCTACTTTCTTTCATGTATATTCCCTTTTTTCAGTCGGCGCTTCGGCTGTCTCCGATTGTATGGCAGGATTGGATGGTTGTCGCAGTAACGACGGGTGCCGTTTTTCTTTTCGAAGAATGGAGAAAAAGAAAAGCGCGCTGATGGTGCATCGCGCGCTTTGTAGTGATAATGGTGCTTCCGCTTTATTTTTTCTGTAATTGCCGCACTACTTCTAAAGCTATCAGCACGCACTCCGTAGTGTCTTTTTGGAGCAGAGTTTTTTCTTCCTCGTTCCCACTCCGTATGACATATGCGATTAGGCGGGCTTTTTCACCCAGTTGATCGTCCCTTTTGATAGGAAGGCGGATCAGTATCATCCTGGCTACAGAAGCGTCAGGTGTATCCGATTTTTCTATTGATCGAAGCTTCCCCAGTGCCCCATGTATTATTGACCAAAGGAAGCTATGCTGTTTGGATGGCAGTGAAACGGTGCTATCTTCCTGTATTTCCAAAGCCTTTTCGAAAATACGCTCCAGCTGCAAGGGAGCAGCTATGCCTTCTTCACCCATCCACAGAAAAGAGAATTGCGATGCTGGCGAACTGATTGTCTCTCTCGCCTCTTGGGACCTCTTTATGTAGTGCAATGCCTCGCGGAATCTTTCCCGATCTATAAGGATTGCAATACAGAATCCGAAAAAGAAAAGAGTCGCTAAAATGAGGGATGATTCATATTCCTGAGGAAACATGAAACCATGGACACCTATGGCTACCACACAAAACAACATCCACAGGACCAACGTCATCACAAATATCACTTTACTCTTCTGTAAGCTCTCTTCATCTTCCGAACCGATAGGCTGGTAGCATTCCCGGAAAACCTTGACACGCGTCATAATCGAAAATTTTATGACGATCATGAATAATATTGGGACAATAATCGCTGCCAATAATGCAACCATTAACATTGTTTTCTCCTGTGTAAAGGCACATGCTCCTTTGTCGCTACCAAGGAGCGGGGCATATTCTGCATAGGCGCAGAATGGCTTGATAGTATATTCTGGCAATGAATGTGTCAAATCTCTTGATATGAAGAACGGTAAGAACACTATGATATAATGGCAAACAAAAATATTTGAACGGAACGTTGCGAGTACGTTTACAATTATATATAATGTGTGTAATCGCTCTTGGCGATTTTTTCTCTTTTTATGCATATTTTTCGCATTTTTCACTATTATTTTCCGCACATACGAAAATACCAATGGTCGTTCATCGGGACGTTTTTGGCGTATGGAATAGGAATTTTTCTCGCCGATACGATTGCTCCGCTTTTTATACGTGATCTTATTAACGTGCTTTCCGGAACGGCGGAAAGGTCCCAGCAGTTTCATCAAGCATTTATGATGCTTGTTTGGTTTTCTGTGGTAACGTTTGTATACGAACTGTTTTTTCGCGCAGGCGATTTCGCGATCCTTTGGTCGCAATCGGGTATCATGCGGAGCTTGTCTGATTTTTCTCTTCAAAAACTCATGCAACATTCGTATTCGTTCTTTTCCAATACACTCTCCGGAAGCTTGATCACCCAATCCAAACGGTTTGTCCATTCGTTTGAAACCATATATGAAACCCTTGTGTTTAACGTATGGTTTGCTGTTGTAACGGTTGTAGGAACACTTTCCGTTTTGTTTACCGTCTCATTAACACTTGGCTGGTGCATGGTTCTCTGGGTGGCGGTGTATTTGTGTGTTGCCGTATTTCTTTCCAAAAAACAGCGCATATATGATGTGGCATCGTCAAGTGCTGATTCAAAAATGATCGGATTGTTTTCGGATGTGATCATAAACATGCTGAATGTGAAAATATTTTCTTCTTCCAATCGGGAAAAAGAACTGTTTTCCGAAAAGTCCGGCGAATATCTTCGGACAAAACGTCGCGCATCGTATTTTTATATCGCTGTTTGGGCATGGCAGGGTTTCGCTATGTTTATTGTGAAGGTCGCCGGTTTGTTTTTGCTTCTCTACTTATGGAAAGAAGGGAAAGTTACCGTGGGTGATATAGCATTGGTCCAGTTGTATTTTTTGGGGATATTATTTCATTTGTGGAATATCGGACGATCATTAACGCGGGTAAGTCAGGCGACAACGGATGCTGCAGAGATGATAGAGGTATTTGAAAAAACTCCTGATGTATTGGATGTTGATAATCCTGAAGCATGCGGGATGCATTCGGGTGATATCGTATTTTCACATGTCTCTTTTTCGTATGGGAGCGATAAGCATGATGTGTTTCGCGATTTTTCATTGCATATTCGATCCGGAGAAAAAGTTGGATTAGTTGGCTTGTCTGGTTCCGGAAAAACGACACTTACCAAAATTCTTCTCCGATTCAGAGATTTGAAAAGTGGCGCTGTTCTGATAGACGGACAGGACATTCGTCGCGTTCGGCAAGACGATCTTCGACGGAGAATCGGATATGTGCCTCAAGATCCGATTTTGTTTCACCGAACATTGAAAGAAAATATTGCGTACGGAAAACCAGAAGCGACACAGAAAGAAATCGAACATGCTGCGAAACTGGCGCATGCACACGATTTTATCGGGCGATTTCAAGATAAGTATGATACGCTTGTGGGCGAACGTGGCGTGAAACTTTCGGGAGGGGAACGCCAACGTGTGGCATTGGCGCGAGCAATACTGGAAGACGCTCCCATACTTATACTGGATGAAGCTACGAGTTCTCTTGACAGCGAAAGCGAAACATTGATACAGGACGCGCTGGATTCTCTTTTCCGGAAAAAAACAGCGATCGTGATAGCGCACCGCTTGAGTACAATTCGTAAGATGGATAGAATCGTGGTTCTTGGAAAGGGTGGAAAAATTCTTGAGGAGGGGAAGCATGAAGAGTTGCTTGAGAGGCGTGGTGCATACTTTTCCTTGTGGAATTATCAGTCAGAGGTGTGATATTCAGTTTTGTTTTTACTGAGCGGAATATTTCCAGGCGTGATGTTTAAACTCCGCATTCCTTACCGGTGCGGTATGCTGGGGGTTGATGACTGGGATGAGCAAAGGCTCTATGATGAGATTACTAAGAAGGGAGGTAAAAGTGCCCTTGCGCAATTTCAAAGGAAAGAGCAAGAGCTCAAGTCCAGATTCGAACAAAAGCCGCAGTAATAGATTGCGGTCTCGTAATAAGCCCAATGACGGAAACGTTAGAGGGCTTCTTTTTTGTTTAAATATTTATATATTCTTCTCGAACAGACCGCACGAAGCGGAGTATTTTAATTCAAGCGGTCTACGTATTTACACGGCACTCCTTTTCTTTTATTGCAAAGAATCTTGTATTTAATTGTTGAATTGACACAGATAAAAATTGACGGAGGCCATGAAACATGCTATAATGGTTTCATGAGAGTTGAGGGACGGGTGGCATGCACATCGTCCCTTTTCATTTGCGTGAGGAGCGCGAATAGCCGTTTTCCCGGGCCCGGAATTGGCACTCTGTTTCCCCAAAAAAGCTTTTTTGAGGGGGAGTAAATTAAAAATTAAAAATAAATATATGGAAGATCAAATTAGCGTAAACCCGGTCGCTTCTGATATGCCGGGAAATGATCAGACGAATACACCAGAAGATGAGTCTCCTATTGCTTCACCTGCTGAGGAGTCTCCTGCTTCTTCTGAAGGTGAAGTGGCAGCTCTTGCTATTCTTATAGCCCTTGTTCCGCTTCTTGTCTTCACATTTTTCGGACAAGTCGGTCTGTTGTAATAGCGTGATGTAATATGCAGATCTTCTTGGCTGATGACTGAGAAGTATGTATAGAACAAAAATCCCGGTATAACCGGGTTTTTTGTGTTTGAGTTTTTGGAAACGTGCCATTGAATGTGGTGCATATGTTTCCTTGCAATAGACGGACAGGACTAATTTTACGGGGTATATATTATTGAAGAAGTGGCATAAGACTGCTTCCTAGCATCTCATCTGGTTTTTCAATATGCATCACATCTAAAACAGACGGAGCGATGTCGCTCAGAAGACCAACAACCTCATTGCTTTGACGTACCATGGTTTCTGTTTCTTTTTGTCTGTGATTGTTTGGTGTGATAAACCATACTGGAACAGGATTGGTAGAGTGTTCTGTATCCATTTGACCGGTTCGGAAATTTTTTATTTCCTCGGCGTTTCCGTGATCTGAAGTAATGAATATGCATCCCGATTTTTTCAATACTTCTGGAATAAGTATGGAGAGTGTTTTGTCAATCACTTGAACCGCTTCTATGGTCGCTGCTTCATTTCCTGTGTGACCTACCATGTCGGCGTTCGCATAATTAATCAATATAAAATCATAGAGATCTTCTTCCAACTTTTTGATTACCGTGTCGGTTATCTGTGCTGCACTCATTTCCGGTACTTTATCGAAACTGGAAACAGCAGGGGATGGTATGAGGACATGATCTTCTCCCGGCATTGCTTCTTCCTTTCCTCCGTTAAAGAAATACGTAACATGGGCGTACTTTTCCGTTTCAGCGATTCGGAGCTGTTTCTTTTTGTTGATACTCAGTATTTCTCCGAGCGAATTGTGCACTTCTTGCGGTCTGAAAGCAACGGAAACAGGAAGGTCTTTCTCGTATTCAATCATGGTTACAAATTCTATATTCAGTCGCTTTGGGCGTATAAATTTGTTGAAACCTGGCAATGTAAACGCCTTTGTGAGTTGACGCGCCCTGTCCTCCCGGAAATTGAAAAATATAACTGCGTCATTATCTTGTATGAGTCCGATGGGTGTGTTTGTTTTTGGCGACACAACCACACCCGGAGCGATAAATTCATCCGTAATGTTTTTTTTATACGACTGTTCTATATATTGAACAGGATTTTCGATAGTTTCTCCATTTCCCTTTGTTAATGCGATATACGCCTTCTCAATCCGATCCCAATTATTATTTCTGTCCATTGACCAGTGCCTTCCTGTTATAGATGCAATTTTCCCTATGCCCATTTCTTTCAATCTCGATTCCAATTTTTTGACCGTTTCTGATCCGGATGTAGGAGCTGAATCACGTCCGTCGGTGAAGACATGTATAAATACGTTTTGAATGTTTTGTTGTTTGGCAAGATCAATGAGTGCATGTAAGTGCTCATTATGGGAATGTACCGATCCCTGTCCTACAAGACCCATGAGATGAAGTGACCCGTTATTTTTTTTGGAAAATTCTATAGCTCGTAACAGGGCCTCATTGCGATAAAAACTTCTATCTTGAATGGCAAGTGCAATGCGAGGCATGTTTTGATAAATAATACGACCAGTTCCGAGTGTAATGTGTCCTACTTCGCTATTTCCAGCTTCCCCCCATGGAAGACCGACGGAATTTCCCGAGGCTTGCAGAAGCGCCATGGGATAATAGGCATTGAGTTTTTCCATAGTTGGGATTTTTGCTTTACGTATAGCATTTCCATGGATACTACTGTTTTCTCCCCATCCGTCGAGTACTATCAGTACAACGGGGCGATAAGACGAGTTGGTCTTTGTGTTGGAGTATTGTTTCATATTAAGCAGTATACCATCACTTGTATTTTTGGTTCAAGATTTTGTGTGCCGTTTTATATAAAGATACATGGGCATTATTTTTTCACGGCGGATCAATATCAAAGGCAAATCTTTTTTGTGTTCAGTTTTGTGAATTATGGGCATCTTCTCCAAATTTTGTATTTGTAGTATGAGTGAAGAAAATCAGAGATGTATTGAAATGAAAGCGTGTTCGGCTTTTCTTGGAAAGTTCCGAGAAAATTTTATATGAAAGCAGTGTTCGTCGCATCGTTTGGATTGCAGTGATGGTGAACCATGCTTGCTTTGGGGCTGAGGATTATTTATAATTAAAACATTGATAATTATTTATACAAAAAGCATGGAAGAGAAAAAAAATATGCTTAGCGATTTGAAGGAAAGCATTTCTGAAAAGGGTGCACAAGGTTCATCGTGTTTGTATTCGAGATTTTTTTTCGGTTTTGTTTCCGGTGTAGCGATAGCGTTCATAGTGAGCTTTTTTACTCTGATTGTTATGATGGGGAAGGGGTCTTTCATTTCTGAAAAACAGGCTGAAGGTACTGGGTTGAAAGACGCAGCTTTACCTGCACAACAACAGGAAGTACAAATATCTCCGGAAAAAATAGCTGAGAAAGCGGGAATTGATGCAAAAGCTTTCTCCGCATGTTTTGGAGCAAAAAAGTTTGCAGATAAGATTAACCAGCAGTCCAAGGATGCTACTGATGCAGGGGCGAATGGAACCCCATTCAGTATACTGGTATATGGTAAACAAAGAATTCCTGTCTCCGGAGCGCTTCCTGAGGAAAATGTTCAAGCAATGATTGACGCAATGCTTTCAGGAAAAGATGTTCCGGGTGTTTCTTCCGAAGACAAAAAAGCAGCAGCTTCAATGAAAATTGTACCTCTATCGGAATCTGATTGGGTACGCGGTGACAGGAAAGCGAAGCTTACTATTATAGAATATTCTGACTTGCAATGCCCGTTTTGTCAGCGTTTTCATGTAACGCTTGAAAATATTTTGAAGAAAAATAACGGAAAGGTGAATTGGGTGTACCGTCATTTTCCGCTTGTAAGCATTCATCAGTTTGCTGAGCCTTTGGCGCAGGGTGCTGAATGTGCGGGGAATATTGGAGGAAATGATGCTTTCTGGAAATACATAGACGGATCTTTTAAAGGATAGACAACTATATATCCGGTCATGAGAAGTTGTTTTCAGGCAATAAAAACAGTATTAGGTGCGCCGAGCGCGATTCTTTACAGTTTTCTGGGAATCGCGTTTGTTATTTGTGTAGTTGTTTTTGTTCCGGCATTCGATACTTTGATTTTAGTCAGTACTTCCACCGCGTTTGGTTTTTTCGAAAAAATGAGCTACATTATTTCTCTTTTCGGATCTGTATTTACGAGATATACACTGTATGATCAGTTAGTTATTGTGGTTCTTGCTGTACTCACGGGGATGAATTTCGCTTTTCTTTCTCTGCAAAGAAGCAATGCGCTGAATTTGAAAAAGTCATATCGTTCTGGAATACTTGGATTTTTTACGAGTCTTTTGGGAATAGGGTGCGTTTCCTGCGGTTCTGTATTTATTTCGTCTTTTTTTGGTATTGGCACAGCACTTATATTTTCTTCTGCGCTTCCTTTGCATGGGGCTGAATTTGGTATAGTGGGCATAGTGCTGTTACTCTACTCGAACTGCTCTATCTCCCAATCTTTTGTGTATTCGAAATCTTGCGCGGTGTTTCGCCAACAGACAAGAAAAAAATAAAACAGACACGTGGTATATGTGAATATGCACCTGCCTATCTTGTATCTAAAGTTTTTATTCTCCTATGATAATCACGATGTCGGATTGACTTTGTTCTGTTCCAGATGCTTCGGATAGTGAAGTTGAAGAGTACGTTTTTTTGATTATATCGCGTATGTTTTCGGCATCGAATTGTTTATTTTTGGAAAAGTATACGGTGACACCTTTGTGATGGTAGGATTGAGCATTGGACGCTTTTACCTTAGTATATCCTTGGGCGAGAAGTAAGTTTGCTGTTTTTCCAGCACTTCCATTCGCTCCGCCACCATTGAGGACAGTAACGGTAAGAGAGCTTTTATGTATCTGGCTTGTGGTTTCGGTGCTGTCTTTTTGTGAAGATTCGGAAACGTCACCTAAAGTATCGGCAGTTTGTTTTTGTTGTTCGAGTTCTTTTTTTATTTCCTCATTTGTATTTTCAAGAATGGAGGATAGAGAAGGCTTTGTATTTTTTTCTTGTGAAAAAGCAATTTTGTTTTTATGGTCAACAAGCCACAACGCCCCATATCCTAAACAGGCAAGTACCCCTATAAACAGTAGTAATGAGAAGATAATACGAAGCATATATTTTTATAATAGCAAATATAGGAAAAAATTCGAGTGCGTGTGCAAATGTTGTACAAATACTTTTTTGGTATCAATTATATCTGGCGAAATTTTTCAAGAGTATATATTCAGCGCTTAAGATTTTTTATGTAGCGTATTGTTTTGTTTACGTTTTTGTTTTATTGGCGATTATTAAAAATTGCTATAACTATAATACAGGTATATACTCGGATTATTTGTTAAATGGTAATTGTTTGATAGGATAAACGCGGTGGAATAGAAGGTTTTTGCATATATATGTATATTTCGAGATCCGAACAATTTAAACAGCTGTTTCCTGATGAGCATAGTTTTCGTTGGAAGCAAATAGAGCGCGCTTTATTTTCACATCCGGAAAAATCATGGGAGGGATGCACCATGCTTTCCAAGATTATGCGTGAAAAAATCGTGAGTATTCCATGGATTTCGCTTCAGCAGTTTGCCTTGGTATCCAACAAAGTTGGAGATGTGTACAAATCAGTACTTCGAACAGAAGATGATTTTTTGCTTGAATCTGTTTTTATGCGGAATGCGCGCGGACATTGGACAATTTGTCTTTCGTCACAAATAGGGTGCGCAATGAACTGTTCGTTTTGCGCTACGGGAAAAATGGGTTTCATGCGAAACCTTAGCTGCGAGGAAATAGAGGATCAATACCGATTTTGGAAAGCATTTTTGCAGAATAATCAAAATGTTCTCGGGAGTATCACTAATATTGTTGTCATGGGTATGGGCGAGCCGATGGCGAACTACGAGAATGTGCGCGATGCTCTTTCTCATATTTTGAAATATACTGATATTGGGCAAAGTCATATTACTGTGTCGAGTGTCGGGATTATTCCGCAGTTAGAAAAACTTATTGATGACCCGTTATGGCCTCCTGTGCGTATGGCTATATCGCTTCATAGTGCTGATCCAAAAACGAGAAAAAGCATTGTTCCGACATCATATGATGAGTTTCTCTCCCGGATATCCAAATGGGCAATTCGATATTTGAAAAAACATAATGCCAAGAGAAATCATATTACATTCGAGCACATCATGCTTTCTGGGAAGAACGATTCTATGCTTCATGCAAAGGCGTTAGTTCAATTTGTGCATGTTATAGGCGCTGATCTTGTACGTATCAATTTAATTCCGTACAATGAAACCAATCGAAACAATTATCGTCGCAGTGAATCTGAGAATATTTTGCTTTTTTATGGATATTTACGAAAACACGGTGTCTCCGTTACAATAAGAAAAAATATGGGAACGGATATTGCCGCTGCCTGCGGGCAATTGATTAGTGAAGTTGAAAAAAGAGCTTAATGTAAAGCGACGTTTTTCAAGACATTTCTTGAGATAGAGGTTGTCTGGCGGTTCCCTTTTTTTGACAAAATAGCTTTTTTTTATTATCTTAGAAAATCGCTCTGTATGCCCTCTTAGATTAGAGGCGTTTAGGGTTGGTGTTGAAATACAATAATCTTGAATTTGGAAGACGATCTTTTTGAGTTTATGCCAGAAAAACGAGTATCGGTCATCGTACCAACTCTGAACGAAGAAGGTAATATAGATGCTTTGGTAGAGCGTATTGCCGCGGCGTTTCAGTATGGTGCTTTGACGGGAGAAATCATTTTTGTTGATGACCACTCTATTGACGGAACACGCCAGGCCGTTGAACGTTTGGTGTGGAAATATGCTTTATCAGGAGTTTCTGTTCGATTTTTTTTAAAGTCTGGGAAGAGAGGTAAAGCCCAATCTTTGATTGAGGGTTTTCAGTATGCTCAGTTTGAAATCGTCGCCATGATTGATGCGGATTTGCAATATCCTCCTGAGGCTATTCCGGATATGGTTTCGAAGCTGTCCAAGGGGTGTGATATTGTTGTTGCCAATCGCTTAACGAGGGAAACAGGAATTTTCCGTTCATTAATCAGCAAATCGTTTGTTTTTCTTTTTGGTCGCTTTTTGCATGGACTCGAATGCGATGTGCAATCTGGACTCAAAGTTTTTCGGAGAAAGATTATTCGAGAGGTACGGCTTGACCCATCTCCTTGGGCATTTGATATGGAATTTTTGCTTTCCGCCCAGAATAGTGGATATAGTATCGGATCTGTAGACGTAGTCTTTTCGGACAGAAGATTTGGAAAGTCCAAAGTTAATATTATTCGAACAAGTATAGAAATTGGACTGAGTGCTCTAAAGCTTCGCTTCAAAGGTCGTCCCCCGGTGCGTATTCATCCGGAGGAAAATGATACTATGCGCGGTGCGGGCGTGGCGCATAAAAAAATCCGGTTCATTACGCATTCAACGCTTCACCATGATTTTTCCGCTCTGCGAACGTTTGCTCCGTGGCAAAGAAATTTTCTTATCGGTGCTCTTGTTTTTTTTGTTATAGGTTTCTTGATTGACCCTCTGTCTACAGGAATAGCGTTCTTTGCTTTTTTAAATACACTGTACTTTTTCGATGTATTTTTCAATCTATTTTTGGTATTGAGAAGTTTAAGATATTCACCAGAAATTTCAAGTACGGAATGGGAAATGAATGCACTCGATGATAATACTCTTCCTGTTTATTCTGTGTTATGCCCTCTCTATAGAGAAGCGCATATGTTGCCACATTTTGTAGCTGGAATAAGTGCTCTTTGCTGGCCAAAGGATAAACTGGATGTTTTGCTACTTCTCGAAGAAAATGACGAAGAAACTATTCGCGAAGCCAAACATATGAATCTTCCGTCTTTTGTACGCATAGTCGTTGTTCCTCACTCGTTTCCGAAAACCAAACCAAAAGCATGCAATTACGGACTTTCCTTTGCTCGAGGAAAATATGTTGTGATTTATGACGCTGAAGATATTCCGGATATATGGCAACTTAAGAAGGCATATCTCGGTTTTCAGAAAGTTTCTCCGGAGGTTTTGTGCCTTCAGGCAAAGCTGAATTATTTCAATTCTTCACAGAATCTGTTGACACGCTTGTTTTCTGCTGAATACTCGCTCTGGTTCGATATTATTCTTCCTGGTTTGCAAACCATAAATACTTCCATTCCTCTTGGTGGTACGAGTAATCACTTTCGAACGGAGGACCTGAAGTTGTTAGAAGGATGGGACCCATTTAATGTAACGGAAGATTGCGATTTAGGGGTGCGTCTTTTTGCTCGTGGGTATCGTACAGCTATTATTGACTCTGTTACGCTTGAAGAAGCGAATAGCAACGTTAGAAATTGGATAAGGCAGCGATCTCGATGGGTGAAGGGATATATGCAAACGTACCTGGTTCATATGCGCAGACCGATTCAATTTGTCAAACAAAATGGGATACATGCGTTTTTATTTCAACTTGTTGTCGGCGCAAAAATTGTTTTCATGCTCATAAATCCGCTTTTGTGGCTTATTACTATTGCCTATATTGTTTTGTATGAGGTTGTCGGTGCTGCAATACGCGAATTGTTTCCTCCGGCAGTGTTCTATATGGCGGTGGTTTCACTGGTGTTTGGAAACTTTTTGTATATCTATTATTACATGATAGGTTGCGCCAAACGCCAGCATTTCGATCTTATAAAATATGTTTTTTTAGTCCCTTTTTATTGGATCTTAGTGAGTATTGCTGCCGTTATGGCGACGTACCAACTTTTTACCAAGCCACATTATTGGGAGAAGACAAATCATGGGTTACATCTCTTAGGTAACAAAAAGAAGCAACTGAAGCAAGAAGAAGCGGAAAACATTTCCTTGAGTGACGGTAACATTGTTTTTGACAAAGATATCCTTGAGGTATCGGAGAAACCAGGATTTTTTAGGAACATAATGAAGCATGTTACTTCCGGTGAAAGCATGTTGATATATGCTATGGTTGCCGGAAATTTCTTTAATTTTGCTTTCAATGCATTTCTTGGGCGAGTTTTGGCGTTTCCAGATTTGGCGCTTGTAATTTTTGTGAGTACTTTATGGTACGTATTCACTATATTTATTAACGGATTTTCTACAACAGTGAATCATAATGTTTCATATTTGTATGCGAGAAAGGGCGCCGCTTCCGCACATATGTTTTTTAGAAAATTATTGCACAAAGGTTTGGTATGGGCGTTGTTTGCGTCTCTCCTCTGGATTGCTTTATCTCCAGTCATTTCTGATTTTTTCCAGGTACACTCATGGACAGTGTGTCTCTTATTTACTCCCGCAATATTTTTTGGTCTTGTAAATGGCGCGTTCCAGTCCTATCTGCAGGGAAATATGCGATTTGCGTTTGTGGCTGTTACTCTTCTTGCTGAAACAATTTCTAAGCTACTATTGGCTATTGCGTTCGTCTTTTTTGAACGAGGCGATATGGCGTACCTTGCTATACCGATGTCGCTTATGTTTTCAGCATTTTCCGGATGGGTTTTGGCGCAATCCGTGTTTCCTCGAAAAAGAACCGTAGCGCGATTACATGAATCTACTGATAAATTTCCTATTCAGTTTTATGCTTCAGCTGTGTTTACTAACATGTCTTCAATTGCTTTTTTGAGTATAGATACGTTATTGGCAAAACATTTTTTTCCTGAAGATGTGGCTGGTCAGTACGCTCTCGTATCTTTGATTGGTAAAATGGTATATTTTCTCGGCATGTTGCCGACGGTGTTTATGATAACCTTGGTGAGTTATCAGGAAGGGCTCAAGAAAAATTCACAAATGATTTTTGCGCGCATACTTTTTGCAACATTCGGACTGCTTGTAGCCGGGGTTATTTTATTTGGTATTTTTGGTTATGAAACGATGCCTTTACTTTTTGGGGATAAGGCTTTATCTATAGTATATTTACTGCCTGTGTATGCATGGGGTATAGCATTCTTCACTCTCTCCAATGTTATTGTTCTTTATCACTTAGCGCGTCATCAGTACAGTTTTTCTGTAGTTTCCTGCATATCCTCTCTGATTTTGATTGTGGCAATATCAGTATTTCATCGCGATCCGAAGCAGATTGCTCATGTTGTTTTCTGGGTGAGTGCAATGAGTCTCTTGATATTTTCGCTGATGCATTCCATGGAACAGGCATTTCCTTTCATTCGTCGAGGCATGCGCGATCTATGGGGAATTTTCGTGAACGGTTTACCTAAATCGAAGGCAGCATCTCCTGGATTAAAAAGAATACTTGTTTTCAATTGGCGGGACACAACACATAAATACGCTGGAGGCGCTGAAATGTATGTGCATGAGGTTTCCAAAGTATGGGTACGACAGGGAAATCATGTTACTGTATTTTGCGGAAATGATGGGACGCAAAAAAGATATGAAGTGATTGACGGTGTGCATATTGTACGAAGAGGTGGATTTTATCTTGTTTATATATGGGCATTTCTTTATTACATATTTCGGTTTCGAGGAAAGTATGACGTGGTGATTGACTGTGAAAATGGTATCCCATTTTTTACGCCGTTGTATGTAGGGGTTCCTGTGTTTGCTCTCATGCATCATGTGCATCAAACGATATTTTTTCGCGATCTTCCTAAGCCACTGGCGCGTATCGCAAGCTTTTTGGAGAAGGATCTCATGCCCGTCGTATACAAGAACGTAAAATTTATCACCGTTTCCGAGTCGAGCCGTAAGGAAATGCAAGATATCGGCATAGGCACAGCAGGGATTGATATCGTCTATCCGGGAGTGCAGATTGAGAAACTCGCCGGAACCCTATCTGAAAAAAATGATTTTCCGACAGTTCTATATCTCGGAAGGTTAAAATCATACAAGTCTGTAGATGTTCTGATACGAGCATTTCATCAAGTGTTGAAACGTGTTCCAAATGCCCACTTGGTTATTGCTGGAAGTGGGGACGAGGAAAGAAACTTGAAGAAATTGGCGAACGACCTTGAATTAAACGAGGATGCAGTATCATTTCTCGGACATGTTTCTGAGGAAGAAAAAATTCGGCTCTTGAAAGGAGCTTGGGTGTTGGTCAATCCTTCATATATGGAGGGATGGGGTATTGTAGCTATTGAGGCAAATGCATGCGGAACACCAGTTATCGCCTCAAATGTTCCGGGTTTGCGAGATAGTGTGCGACATGAACATTCGGGAATTTTGGTACCGTATGGAGATGTCGCGGCTTTTTCAGAATCCATAATACGTCTTTTGGAAAATACGTCCCTTCGATTATCTATGAGTGCCAATGCTATTGAGTGGGCAAATGGTTTTGATTGGGGTATTAGTAGCAAAAAGTTTTTTGGAGTCATGAGGGATGTTTTATAAAGGTATGCTTAAAACAGTTACTATCGGTATTCCTGCCTATAATGAGGGGTTGAACATTGCCTCACTGCTTCACAGTGTTTTTAGTCAAAGTTGTGATGGATTTGTTTTAGAACATGTGATAATTGCATCTGATGGAAGCACGGACAATACTATTCAACAGGCTGAACTATTTGTATCTCAAAAAAATTGTATTCGAATTTTAAATAATCCAGTAAGAGGTGGTTTGGCCGTAAGGCAAAATCAGATTTTTTCAGAATCGAAATCGGATATACTTGTTTTGCTGCAAGCGGATATTCGTATTTCAGACCCTGATTTTTTGAATAAAATTATAAAACCCATTATACATGATCAGGCAGATCTTGTTGCTGCGAATTTACTTCCTGTTAAGGCGGTTTCTTTTTTTGCTAAGACGCTTGAAGCGGGATACTTTTTTAAAAATAACGTTTTTGAAGTTTACAAAGATGGCTTGAATGTGTATACGTGTCATGGAACAGCGAGGGCGTTTTCGAAAAGATTGTACCATTCGTTGCGTTTTTCTAAAAGCATTGGGGAAGATGCATATTCGTACTTTTACTGTTTGAAAAAAAATTTCCGTTATTTTTATGCTCGTGATGCTGTGCCGTCATTTCGTTTGCCTGAAAGTTTTTCGGATCACAAGAAACAAAGCTCTCGATACATGCTTTCTAGAAACATTATGGAACAGTTTTTTGGTGCGCAATTTGTACGAGAACAGTACGCGCTTCCTCTTTTTTTGCTTATTTTTGAACTTTTCAAACAGTTTGTAAAAACTCCCATTATCGTAGCGTCTCATATTTTTTTAGTTGCATTCATATACATACAGTCAGTGTTTTTTCCACAGAAACCGCCTTCAGAAATGTGGGAAATTTCTAAAACGTCTAAGAATCTTTCATAGTATGTCTTTGCTTTCTTTTCTGGAATCGAAAAAAGTATTGTATGTTAGAAAGTTTGTATATACAATGCTTGCTTTAATTGATCGTACTTTTGGCATGGAAAACGGTGTCGTTATACTGTGTTATCATGGAATTTCTTCCGATGAATTTCGCTTCAATATAAGCGAAAGCATGTTTATCAGCCAAATGAATCGGCTTATTGATGACGGGTATTGTTTTATCACTGCTCACCAGCTTGTTCAATGGCTTCAAAGCGGAAAAAAGGATTGGAATGGCAAAGCGTGCCTCATAAACTTTGATGATGGATATAGAAATATTTTGAGCGTAAAAAAATTTTTGGCTTCCAAAAAAATATTTCCAGTGGTTTTTGTTTTATCAGACATTAAAAATGCTGATTATGACGAGTTGGCAAATAAACAGGAATTTCTCAGTGATTCTGAAATTATTGATTTGAGGAATAACGGGTGGAGTATCGGATGTCACAGCGCTACGCACCGGGATTTTTCGGTGATATCCAGCGATGCTGCGAAAGATGAGATTACAGCATCTAAAAATAATCTGGAAAAAAGATTGGGTTTTGATATAGAACTTTTTGCGTATCCAAAAGGCAGTTATTCTGAGAGTATTATGGATATTGTAAAAAAGTCGGGGTATGTCGCCGCTTTTTCTATGGATGATGGAATACTCGGGTATAAAAAAAATGAATTGTCGGCTCTTCCAAGAGTGGGAATAGACAAGAGTCACGGGTTGGATGAATTTCTCTGTACTTTTTCTGTGTCTGCAATTCGTATGAGGCGTGTTGCCAAGAAGATTTTTAATTTTTTTGATACTGTAATGAACATGATGCAAAGTATTTCGGTTATACGTGTTTTAAGATCTATTCGCTCAATGATAATGCGTTTTGCAAAATCAAAGAAGAGGTATTTTTTGTTTACAGCACCGAAGAGATCATTGAAACCGATAAGCAATAAATATGGATTTGACCGCGGAAATCCTATAGACAGATATTATATAGAAAAGTTTATGGATTCATACAGAGCGCATGTTCAAGGACGCTGTCTTGAAATCACCGATAACGCGTACACGATGCGTTTTGGCGGGAAGAGAGTTCAAGTAAGTGATGTGCTGGACATTGACACAAAGAATTCTCAGGCAAATATTCACGCCGATTTACGCAGAGTGAATCAGGTTCGCGACAATACTTACGACTGTATCATAGCGACGCATACATTTGGTGTTATAGATGAATATCAAATGGCTATTCAAGAATGTTTCAGAATGTTGAAACCGGGAGGTGTTTTGTTGGCTACCGTATCGGCGCTTGGGGTTTCGGCTGAACTGGAAAAAAGCTATTGGCGTTTTACGCGTACGTCTTCCAAGTACGCTTTCGGAAAAGTATTTGGAGATCAAAATGTGGAAGTTATCTCTTACGGAAATGTTTTGTCCGGTCAGGCATTTTGGGTCGGACTTGCCCAAGAAGAGCTTTCGAAGAGAGAATTAGAGTATTCTGATCCAAGATATGCTGTTGTGATCGGCATTTGTGCTCGTAAACCGTTGTTTTAAAAATACTTATGAAAAACTCAACGAAAAAAAGACTTGATATTGTTGTAAAGTTTTTTTACCCACTTGCAGCCGGAATCGAGGTGAATGTTATGAATGTGTACAGTACTATGGCTAAAAACGGATGGGAGATACATATCCATACTTCAGATGATATGCCAGATGCTCCGCATTCCCTCGCGCACGAAGAGGAAATAAACGGTCTGCATGTGCATCGGTATGTTTGGAAATGGTGGGGATGTGCTCCGAAGATCAATTGGAAAGAGTCAAGCGCTTTGTGCTTGCATAACTTTGATATTTTCCCGCATGTATGGCTTTTGCTTTTGGTTTGGGTTAAAAGGCTATGTACAGGGGATACTATAAAAGTTTTTCTTACACCGCACGGAGGCTTCACTCCGGAGTGGCCAATATTTCCGCCGGTACAAAGGTTTTTAAAGCGTACATACCATAGAACACTTGGCGTATTTTTGATTAACAGAATCGTCAATGGTTTGCGTTCCGTTTCAGAATGGGAAAGGGGTGAAACTCTAAAACTTGGCGTTAGTCCTATTATCGTCAGGACTATTCAAAATGGTCTTGAGAAGGAAGTGTTTCAGGACATTGAAAAAATGGTTTCGCCTGAAGTGAAAAAAAATGTTGATGAACTTGGGAAATATATTATTCAAATAGGAAGGATACATCCTATTAAAAATCAGAAGACAGCGGTTCGCGCTCTCAGGCTTCTACCGAAAGAGGTCAAATATGTT
>Ga0268298_10001894_pt1 | contig 23726 bp, 27 predicted proteins | sample WWTPWeurt_MetaG_FD_194462 | JGI IMG/M metagenome (GOLD analysis project Ga0268298, IMG submission 194462) | Activated sludge microbial communities from WWTP in Nijmegen, Gelderland, Netherland - WWTP Weurt | ecosystem: Engineered > WWTP > Aerobic digester > Activated sludge | place...
GACCGCCAGTTCCTTGAACTCGATCGTGTACGCCTGTTTCGGTATCTTCATTTCCTGCCTTCCAAAAGTGACATCGATTTTAGGTCACCCTTGGCAGACGAAATTTCGGGGGAAGCTCACTGCGGGCGATTCTGGCTGACCGGTTGGTCGAAAAGTGATCGCCCTGGCCCCGCCGCCACACCGGGCACTCCAGCAGCCTCGGTTATAATGCCTGCCTCTCCGCTTCACCCGAAAACAACTCTCCATGGCTGACATTCTTTGCCTCAAGGGCGACGTCGCTTTTTCAAGCTTCCGCCTGCAACGCCTGCAAGCTCGCCTGGCTGCGGTCGTGGGGGATGTTGAATCGCTGGTGGCCAATTCCTGGCACGTGGTCGCCCAGAAACGCCCGCTGACTGCTGACGAGCGCGCCAGGTTGGCGATCCTGCTGGAGGAGAAGGCGGCCGCCGCTGAAACAGGCCAATTGTTCATAGTGGCGCCGCGCATTGGTACCATTTCGCCGTGGTCCTCGAAGGCGACCGACATTGCCTGGAATTGCGATCTGGCCGCCATTGAACGCATCGAGCGCGTGATTGCCTTCAATGTGGTTGTCAGAGGGGGCCGTGCACTGAATGCCGACGAGAAGGAAGCCGTCGCCGGTGTGCTGCACGACCGCATGACGGAATCAGTGCTGCCCGGTTTCGCTGCCGCCGGCGAACTGTTCCGCCACTTCGCGCCGAAGCCGCTGGCTACGGTCGACGTACTGCAGGGTGGCAAAACGGCACTGATCGAGGCCAACGGCGCGTTCGGCCTGGCGCTCTCGGATGACGAAATCGATTACCTGCTGGACATCTTCACCAGAGCCGGACGCAACCCGACCGACGTCGAGTTGGTGATGTTCGCCCAGGCCAATTCCGAACACTGCCGTCACAAGATTTTCAATGCTTCCTGGGTGATCGACGGTGAGCAGAAGGAAAAGACGCTGTTCGGAATGATCCGCGAAACGCATGCGGCCAATCCGCAAGGTACGGTGATGGCCTACGCCGACAACGCCTCGATCATCGAAGGGGCGACCATCCCGCGCTTCTACCCGGATGCCGACCGCGGCTATTCCTACAAGGAAGAGCTGACCCACATCCTGACCAAGGTCGAGACGCACAACCACCCGACGGCCATTTCCCCGTTCCCCGGTGCCTCCACCGGTTCCGGCGGCGAAATCCGCGACGAAGGCGCGACCGGCAAGGGTTCCAAGCCGAAGGCCGGGCTCTGTGGCTTCTCGGTCTCCAACCTGAATCTGCCGGATGCGCCGCAGCCTTGGGAAAAAGCCTACGGCCGCCCGTCACGCATCGCCTCGGCGCTCGACATCATGCTCGAAGGCCCGATTGGCGCGGCGGCTTTCAACAACGAATTCGGCCGCCCGAACCTGACTGGCTACTTCCGTACCTATGAGCAGGACGTTCAAGGCACGGTACGTGGCTACCACAAGCCGATCATGATTGCCGGTGGCCTCGGTTCGATTCAGGCTGAACAATCGTTCAAGGAAGAAACCTTCCCGGTCGGCACGAAGTTCGTGCAACTGGGTGGCCCCGGCATGCTGATCGGTCTGGGCGGCGGCGCTGCCTCGTCGATGACCGCCGGTTCGAACGCCGAAGACCTCGACTTCGCCTCGGTCCAGCGTGGCAACCCCGAGATTCAGCGGCGTGCGCAGGAAGTCATCGACCGTTGCTGGCAACTAGGACGCCCGAAAGGCGACGGGCAGGAGGCGGGCGACGGGAATCCGATCCTGTCGGTGCATGACGTCGGTGCCGGTGGTGTCTCCAACGCCCTGCCGGAGCTGGCTCACTCGGGTGGCGTCGGCGCCATTTTCGATCTGCGCAAGGTGCCGACCGAAGAGCCGGGCATGTCGCCGGCCGAAATCTGGTCCAACGAATCGCAGGAACGTTACGTCCTGGCCATTCCGCCGAACCGCATCGCCGAATTCCAGGCCATGTGCGAGCGCGAGCGCTGCCCGTTTGCCGTGGTCGGCGAAGCGACCGGTGACGGTCACCTGACCGTCACCGACGCGCATTTCGGCGTCAATCCGGTCGACATGGAAATGGAAGCGCTGCTCGGCAAGCCGCCGCGCATGACCCGCGACGTGACGCACCAGCCGGAAACCTTCGTGTCCTTCGACGCCACCGCCATAGAACTCAAGGACGCGGCCTACCGCCTGATGCGTCTGCCGACCATCGCCGACAAGACCTTCCTGATCTCGATCGGCGACCGCTCGGTCGGCGGCATGACCGCCCGCGACCAGATGGTCGGTCCGTGGCAGGTGCCGGTGGCCGATGTCGCCGTCACCACGATGGGTTATCAGGGCTATTTGGGCGAAGCCTTCACCATGGGCGAGCGTACGCCGCTTGCCGTGTTCGATGCCCCGGCTTCCGGCCGCATGGCCATCGGCGAAGCGCTGACCAACCTGGCCGCTGCAGATATTGGCGAACTCGGCAAGGTCAAGCTCTCGGCCAACTGGATGGCGCCCTGCGGCGTGCCGGGCGAGGATGCCCGTTTGTTCGACACCGTCGAAGCTGTCTCCGACCTGTGCAAGGCGATTGGCGTCTCGATCCCGGTCGGCAAGGATTCGCTGTCGATGCGCACCGCCTGGGAGGAGGGCGGCGAGAAGAAACAGGTCGTTTCGCCGTTGTCGCTGGTGGTGACCTCGTTTGCTGCGGTCGACGACGTGCGCAAGACCAAAACGCCGCAACTGGACGTCGACCAGGGCGAAACCGAACTACTGCTGCTCGACCTCGGCAAGAACCGCCTCGGTGGCTCGGCGCTGGCCCAGGTGTACAACGCGACCGGCAACGATGCGCCGGACGTCGATGAACCGGCCCAGTTGATAGGCCTGTTCGACGCCGTGCAGAAGCTGAACCGTGAAGGCATGTTGCTCGCCTACCACGACCGTTCCGATGGCGGCCTGTTCGTTGCTGCCTGCGAAATGGCCTTCGCGACCCGTCGCGGCGTGTCGCTCGATCTCGACGGCATCTGCTACGACGTCGGTACCGGTGATGTCGATGGATCGGAAAAGCGTCCGGACCTGCTGGCTGGTCGTGATTTCGAGAATATCGTCCGCGCCCTGTTCAACGAAGAACTTGGCGCCCTGATCCAGATCCGCCGTGCCGACCGCGAAAAGGTCACACCCATCCTGCGCGCCTGTGGCGTGCCGTACCATTTCGTCGGTACGCTCAACGAATGGGACGAAATCCGCGTCACCCGCAACGCCAGGCGCGTGCTGCGCGAAAAGCGCGTCGACCTCCAGCGCGCCTGGTCAGAGACCAGCTACCAGATGCAGGCCATGCGCGACAACCCGGAGTGCGCGCAGCAGGAATTCGACCGCATTCTCGATGTCACCGATCCCGGGCTGACGCCGAAGCTAACTTTCGATCCGCAGGAAAATTTCACCCGGGTTTACGGCCAGATCAGCGGTCGCCCGCGCGTCGCCATCCTGCGCGAGCAGGGCGTCAACAGCCATTACGAGATGGCGGCCGCATTCGACAAGGCAGGCTTTGCCTCAGTCGACGTCCATATGAGCGATATCCTGGCCGGTCGTGTCAGCCTCAAGGATTTCAAGGGTCTGGTCGCCTGCGGCGGCTTCTCCTACGGCGACGTGCTCGGCGCCGGCCTCGGCTGGGCGCGGACCATCCTGATGCACGACGGCTGCCGCGACGAGTTCGCCGCCTTCTTCAATCGTCCGGACACCTTCGCCCTGGGCGTCTGCAACGGCTGCCAGATGATGAGCGCACTGAAGTCCATCATTCCGGGCGCCGAACACTGGCCGGCTTTCCGTCGCAACCAGGTCGAGCAGTTCGAAGCCCGTTTCGTGATGGCCGAAATCCTCGAATCGCCGTCGATCTTCTTTGCCGGCATGGAAGGTTCGCAAGTGCCCATCGTCGTTTCGCACGGCGAGGGCAGGGCGGTGTTCGACAACGCCGACGACCAGGCCAAGGTGCTGTCCGCCGTGCGTTACGTCGACAACAAGGGCGAGCCAACCGAAGTCTATCCGTACAACCCGAACGGTTCGCCGAATGGCCTGACGGCGGTGACCACGGCCGACGGCCGTTTCACGATCATGATGCCGCACCCGGAACGTGTCTTCCGCACCGTGCAGATGTCGTGGCACCCGGAAAACTGGGGCGAGGATTCACCATGGATGCGGATGTTCCGCAACGCGCGGCGCTGGGTGGGCTAAGCTCCCGGCGAATTGCCCCAGTTGGCTGGGCCGCCGTGGTCGCTTTGAAAACCGGCAAGACTGCTCACTACCGCGATTGAGTCAGATGCGAGTCCGGTTTATCCGACAAGACCGGCGCCAGCAGGCAGGCGTCTGCAGCGACCGGAGGTGCGGATCGGCACCGGCGAAAATTTCCCGGGCGCGCTCCTCGCGGGCCATTTCCTCCCGGCAGATTCCGGCCATCAGCTCGAACCATTTCTGGATGTGTTTCATGTTCTGGGCTCCTTGTTTTTTGGGGATATGGGCGAGGTCTCGTCCAGGTTTTTCGACCATGAAGGCAGCTTATCATTTAACTGGATGAATGTACAGTATTCGCTTTCTATCGAACCCGTTGTAGTCTCTCAAATTGTCATCTTCCGGTGGATGAAAGAAGCATGTCTTGGGTCAGATATCTCAGCTTGCCACGTACCTCTTTCTTCGGACCCGGTATCGGCGGACACCGGAACAGAATCCGCAAAGTCAGAATTATTTCCGAGGTTGCCGGCGGAACAATGGTCGTCGAGGTCGGCCGACAGCGTGGCACGCGGGTCTGTATCGCGGAAGGGTCGGGCCACCTGAGTTTGTTCAGCGATTCTCTGAAACCCGGTCTGGAGGACGTGCCATGAGCGCAATCCATATGCCGACCGAGCTGGTGTCTGGCGTCGCCGAGATGGATCGTCAGCACGACCAACTGTTTAACCAGATAGTGCAGGTCAAGTGCGCCTTTCTCGAGGTCGAGGATGATCACGATGGCCTGGCGCTGCTTTCCCGTTTTGCCGAGGACCTCATTGCGCACTTCGCGTGGGAAGAGGAAATCGCCCGGATTCAGGGCGTTCTGTTCGAGGAGGGGCACATCAAGGCGCATCGCCAGATGACTGCTTTCATTCGCTTGAAAGTCGCGGAGGTCAGTCGCGGTGACTGCAACATTCCTGCCCTCATGGTGTTCATGGAGCGCTGTTTCGAAACCCATGTCGTCCAGTATGACCTGAAACTCGGGCATGACCTGCAGGCAGACTCGGGCAAAATTCCCTGTACCAATTCCTGAGCGACATCCACAAGGGGCGAATATTTTGCGGTCCGTCGATCCGGACGCTCGCCGAACCGATCGCCTCGGCCACCACCAGGCCGTTGCCTTTCACGTGGCAGGATTCACCCGCCACCAGAAAGAGGTCACCGGCGTTTCCAGCGAAGGTGATCCAGAGCGTGCCGGCGGCACAAGTGATTTGTTTCCCCGCCGCGTTTCGCAGGCTGATCGGGGCGTTTTCCAAGAGGCGGATTTCAGCGCTGTTCAAGATGAGTTTCATGGCTCGCTCCAGCATTGGGCTTTGGCGAGAGATTAGGGCAATCCGGCTTGGCGATACAGTTGCAATAAAGTAAAATTGTCACCAGTACAGTTCTGTCAATCATGAACTGTACCTCCCGGTTCACCCCCCAACTGTATCGGTGATTCATGACGACTGAACTGCTGCGCTATGAAAAGCTGGCTGGCGACCTGCAGGGATTGATCGCCGGCGGGGTTCTGCGCCACGGCGATCGCCTGCCTTCGTTGCGGCGCCTGGCAACGGAACGGAGGCTTTCGCTATCCACCGTCGTGCAGGCGTTGCGCCAGCTCGAGGATCGCGGCCTGGTGGAAGCGCGCCCGCAGTCCGGATATTTCGTGCGTCGACCGCTCCCTCCACGCGCCGAACCGGTACTGCGGTCGACGCCGGAAGTCGCGGTGCCGGTGGATGTCACGCAACGCCTGATTCGTGTATTGCAAGCCGGCGGCAGGCCCGGCGTGGCGCCGCTGGCGGCGGCACTACCGCATTCTTCATTGTTGCCGATAGCCGCATTGCAGCGGCTCTATGCCGGCGTCGCCCGGCGTTGCCCAAAGCTTCTCGCGGGTGGCAGCCACATCGACATGGACGAACCGGCGCTGGTTCGCCAGTTGGTACGCCGTTCACTGGCGTGGGGTGGGCCGCTGGACGCTGACGAGATCGTCGTCACCAATTCCTGCACCGAAGCGCTCGGTCTCTGCCTGCGGGCGGTCACCCGACCCGGTGACACCGTGGCCGTCGAATCGCCGGCTTACTACCTGATGCTGCAGTTGCTGGAGACCCTCGGGCTGCGCGCCCTGGAGATTCCGAGCGACCCGCGCACCGGCATGTCGGTCGAGGCGCTCGATGTGGCCACCCGCGATGGGCGAGTGGCGGCATGCCTGCTGGTGCCGAATGCCAGCAATCCGCTCGGCAGCCTGATGCCGGAGCCCAAAAAACGCTTGCTGGCGGCGTTGACCGCAACACGCGGCGTCGCGTTGATCGAGGACGACATCTATGGCGACCTCTGCTTCGACGACCAGCGTCCATGGCCGATCAAGGCCTTCGACGCGAGCGGTAACGTAATGCTCTGCTCGTCTTTCTCGAAGAGTCTATCGCCGGCCCTGCGCATCGGCTTCGTCGCTGCCGGGCGCTACCGGCAGGCAATCGCGCTGCAGAAGACGGTGACCAGTGGCGGCACCAATCCGCTGACCCAGCATGTGCTCGCTGAATATCTCGATTCCGGCGCTTACGAGCGACATCTCCGCAGCTTGCGGCGCAGCTATGAGCGTCAGGTCGATGCCATGCGTCAGGCGGTGACCCGGCACTTTCCGGCAGAGACCCGCATTGCCCAGCCTCAGGGTGGTTTCGTCCTGTGGATCGAAATGCCCGAGGATTGCGACACGATGGCATTGCATGAAGCGGCGGCGGGGCAGGGACTCGCTTTTGTTCCCGGCGAACTGTTCTCCGCCAGCGGCATGTATCGCAATTGCCTGCGCCTGAACTGCGGCAACCCGCATGCGCCCGAGATCGAGGATGCCGTGCGCCGACTGGGGAAACTGATCGGACAGGGACAGTTCCGCAACACCGGGCCAAGTCAATGAAGGGTAGTGAAATTACGGTATCATTGCCGTTTCCGGCGAACCCCCGTTCGTCGTTTTTTTTGAACGTATCCGAAGGGTTTTTTCGCTCATGTTTGATGCAGTTCGCAACAACAAAAGGATTGTCCAGATCTTTCTGGCGCTGATCACCCTGCCGTTCGCTTTCTTCGGCGTCGATTCCTATGTGCGCAACGCAGGAACCGGAGACGCTGTGGCCAGGATCGGTGATGTCAAGATCAGCCAGCAGCAGTTCCAGCAGGCGCTACGTGACCAGCAGGAACGTTTGCGGACGCAGATGGGGGCGCAGTTCGATGCAAAGATGCTGGACGCACCGGAAGCGCGGAAGGCGATTCTCGATGATCTCGTTGACAAGCAGTTGCTGACGCTGGAAGGGACAAAAAAGAAGATGTTTGCCAGCGACGATGCGATCCGGCGCACGATCAACGGCATCGACGCCTTCAAGGTCGATGGGAAGTTTTCTCAGGAACGCTATGAAGCGGCGCTCCGCGGTCAAGGCATGACCCCAGCCGGCTTCGAGGCGCGTCTGCGTCAGGACCTGACCCTGCAGCAACTGGCGACGGCCGTCAGCCAGTCGGGGGTCATGGCGCGGACGGTCAGCGACCGCATCCTCGCCATTCAGGCCGAAAAACGCGATATTCAGGAATTCCGTCTGCCGCTCGACGCCTATCTTGACCGGGTCCAGTTGGCCGACGGTGCGGCAAAGAAGTTCTACGACGAGAACAGCAAACAGTTCGAGATGCCGGAGCAAGCCAAGGTCGAATTCGTCGTGCTGTCGATGGAAACCGTCGGGGCGTCGCTGGCGATTTCGGAAACCGAGATCAAGGCGTGGTATGACGGTCACAAGGATCGTTACCAGCAACCCGAAGAGCGTCGTGCCAGCCACATCCTGATGAGTTCCGAAAAGCTTGGCAAGGACAAGGCCAAAGCCAAGGCCGACGAAGTGCTCAAGGAAGTCCGCAAGAATCCGGCTGCCTTTGCCGATCTGGCGAAGAGGAACTCCGATGATCCGGGCTCGGCCGCCAAGGGTGGAGATCTCGGGTTCATTGGCCGCGGCATGATGGTCAAGCCATTCGAGGAGGCCACCTTCAGCCTCAAGGATGGAGAGATCTCGAGCGTTGTTGAAACGGATTTCGGCTTCCACGTCATCAAGCTGACCGGCATGCGCGCCGCCAAGGAAAAGGATCTGTCCGAGGTCAAAGGTGAAATTGAGGCGGAGTTGAAGAAAGCTGCCGGGTCGCGCAAATTTGCCGAAGCTGCCGAAGGATTCAGCAATACCGTCTATGAGCAGTCCGACAGCCTGAAACCGGCGGCCGACAAGTTCGGACTCGCCGTCAAGCAGTCGGAGTGGCTGGGACGCCAGGCCAATCCGGCGAACGGTCCGCTGGCCAATGAAAAACTGCTGGCCGCTGTGTTTTCGGCGGACTCGGTGAAGAGCAGGCGCAATAGCGAAGCCGTCGAAATCGCGCCAAACACGCTCGTCGCCGCCCGGATTCTTGAATACAAGCCGGCCGCGCTGCAGCCTTTCGACAGCGTCAAGGGTAGTATCGAGACCTTGCTCAGACGTCAGGAGGCCCAGACTCTGGCGCGCAAGGATGGCGAATCCCGTCTCGAAGCGCTCAGGAGGGGCGAGGACAGTCTCAATTGGGGTGCGGTCAAGAGCATATCCCGCCTTGATCCCCGGCAGATTCCGCAGCCCGCAGGGCCGACCGTCTTCAAGATGGACACGACCAAGCTGCCGGCCTATGCGGGCGTCGATCTGCCCGGGACGGGCTACGCGCTGTTCAAGCTGGTCAGCATCAATGCCGGTGATGCTCTCGACGATTCCCGCAAGCAGGCCCTGTTGCGCCAGTTGAATACGCTGGAGGCGCAGGAAGAGGTGCAGAGCTACCTCGCCGCTCTCCGCAGCCGTTACAAGGTGGAAATCAACACGGCTGCGCTCGAAGCCAAGGACAAGTAATCAGGCGGGCTGATCATGCCCAGCCCGATACAAGAAAACGCCGACCGGTTCTTCGTGGTCGGCGTTTTTCATGCCATTTCGCGGGTGGACCGCGACAGTCGCTTTTTCAGGCGGGCAGTGGCTCCGCATTGCCCAGCGCCGTTGTGTTCATGCCGCCATCGACGTAGAGAATTTCGCCGGTGATGCCGCTGGCCAGGTCGGAAAGCATGAAGGCGGCCGCGTTGCCGACCTCGTCGATGGTCACGTTGCGCCTCAGCGGAGCGTGGTGCGAATTGTAGGCAAGCAGCTTGCCGAAATTGCCGATGCCGGAGGCCGCGAGCGTCTTGATCGGGCCGGCCGATATGGCGTTGGCACGCGTGCCTTCGGGACCGAGGCTGAACGCTAGGTATCGCGTCGCTGCTTCGAGGCTGGCCTTCGCCAGGCCCATGGTGTTGTAATTGGGCATGGTGCGCTCGGCGCCAAGATAGGAGAGGGCAAGCAGCGACCCTTTGCGCCCCTGCATCATCGGGCGCGCGGCCTTGGCCAGCGCCGGGTAGCTGTATGCCGAAATCTCGTGAGCGATGCGGAAGGCTTCGCGCGAGATGCCGGTCAGGAAGTCGCCTTCGATGGCTTCGGTAGGTGCGTAGGCGATCGAGTGCACGAGGCCATCGAGGCCGTCCCAGCGCTTGCCGAGGACGACGAAAACATTGTCGATCTGCTCGTCGCTGCTGACATCAAGGGGAATCGTGATGTCGCTGGCGAATTCGCCTGCGAATTTCTTGATGCGTTCCTCGAAGCGGTCATTCTGATAGGTGAAGGCGAGTTGCGCACCTTCACGGTGACAAGCCTTGGCGATACCGTAGGCGATCGAGTGTTTGGACAGCAAACCGGTAATCAGAATCTTCTTGTCGGCTAGAAAGCCCATGCGATGTTCTCCCTGGAGGGTTCAGCCCGGCGATTATAATGCATCACATGTTCGGATAGGTCGGCCCTTCGCCGCCTTGGGGCACAACCCAGTTGATGTTCTGGGTTGGATCCTTGATGTCGCAAGTCTTGCAATGGACGCAGTTTTGCGCATTGATCTGAAGGCGCGGATTGTTGCCCTGTTCGTCGCGCAGGATTTCATAGACGCCGGCCGGACAATAACGTTGTTCCGGCGCGTCATATTGCTCGAGATTGACGGTGATCGGGATGTTCGCATCCTTCAACTGGAGGTGGCAGGGCTGGTCTTCCTCGTGGTTGGTGCTGGACAAAAAGACCGAAGACAGGCGGTCGAAGGTCAGTACGCCGTCCGGTTTCGGGTAGGAAATCGGCGGGCACTCGGAAGCGTGCTTCAACTTGGCGTGATCCGGAGCCTTGTGGTGTAGCGTCCACGGTGCCTTGCCGCGCAGGACGATCTGGTCTATCCCGAACATCAGCGAACCAAGTTTCATGCCCTTGTTCATCCACGGCTTGAAATTTCGCGCCCGGTAGAGCTCGTCGTAGAGCCAACTGTTCCTGAATGCTTCCGGGTAGGCGATCAGTTCGTCGTGCTGGCGCGCGCCCTTGAGTGCCTCGAAACAGGCCTCGGAGGCGAGCATGCCTGACTTGATGGCACAATGGATCCCCTTGATTCGCGCCGCATTCAGGAAGCCGGCATTGTCGCCGACCAGGATGCCGCCCGGGAAAACCAGTTTCGGCAGGGACTGGATGCCGCCCGCCGTCAGGGCGCGGGCGCCGTAGGCGATTCGCTTGCCGCCGTCGAGGAACTTGCGTATCTCCGGATGGGTCTTGTAGCGCTGGAATTCATCGAACGGTGACAGGTGTGGATTGGTATAGCCGAGACCGACCACGTAACCGACCGCGACCTGGTTGTTTTCGAGGTGGTAGAGGAAACCGCCGCCGTAGGTGTCGGGCTCCATCGGCCAGCCGCCGCTATGGACGACGAGGCCAGGCTGGTGATTCTCCGGCTTGATCTCCCACAGCTCTTTGATGCCGATGCCGTAGGTCTGCGGGTCCGCGCCAGCGTTGAGCCTGAATCTTTCCTGAAGCTGCTTGCCGAGATGGCCGCGGCAGCCCTCGCCAAAGAACGTGTACTTGCCGTGCAACTCCATGCCCATCTGGAAATTCGGGCCTTCGGCACCATCGTGCAGACGTCCCATGTCGCCAGTCGCGACACCCTTCACCGAGCCATCCACGTTGAACAGGACTTCAGCGCCAGCAAAGCCAGGGTAGATTTCGACACCCAGCGCCTCGGCCTGCTCACCGAGCCAGCGGCAAAGGTTGGCGAGCGAGATGACATAGCAGCCTTCGTTATGGAAACACTTCGGCAAAAGGCTGTTGGAAACCTTGTTGGCACCCGTTTCGCTGAGGATGAAAAAACGGTCCTCGCTGACTGGCGCGTTGAGCGGCGCGCCGTCTTGTTTCCAGTTCGGCAGAAGCTCGGTCAGAGCCCCGGGGTCCAGCACAGCGCCCGAAAGGATGTGGGCGCCGATCTCGGCACCTTTTTCAATGAGGCAGACCGAAACTTCGCTGCCGTTCTCCGCTGCCAGTTGCTTGAGGCGAATTGCCGACGCCAGTCCCGCTGGGCCACCGCCGACGATGACAACGTCAAACTCCATCGCTTCGCGTTCCATCATCTCTCCTTGTCAGATCATTGTCGCGTCGTGGGCAATACGGTACAGTATGGTGTTCAATTTTTCAACCCTTTCAGGGAAACGATCCAATATGGAAAAGCGCTGGAAACTCGTTCATCTCACCACCATACCCATTCGCTGGGGTGATATGGATGCCTACGGCCACGTTAATAACACCGTCTACTTCCGTTACATCGAGCAGGCGCGCGTCGAGTGGATCGAGGCGATGCAGGTGCAGGTTCGCCCGGGTGCGGAGGGGCCGGTGATCATCAACGCCAGCTGCACTTTCCTGATTCCACTGAGCTATCCCGGGACGGTCGAGGTACGGACCTACGCCAGCCATCCGGGGCGCTCCAGTTTCCTCACCCATGTCGAGATGCGCGTCGTCGGCGATGAGCGGGTGTATGCCGAAGGCGCCGCCAAAGTGGTGTGGATGGATACCCGGACTGGCAAGTCCGTTCCGCTGCCGGCGCATGTGCGGAACGAGGTAGAAGGCGAGTAAAATCCCAGCCTAGCGCGTCGTCTTCCGGAAATCATGGGCCACCGAAAAACCTGGGAAAAGCTGCTCTCCGCCGAACGGCCGGGGGCCGGCAGCACGCCCGGAACTCCGGAACGGACTGCCTTCCAGCAGGATTACGACCGCATTGTCTTCACCTCGGCTTTCAGACGGATGAAAGACAAGACGCAGGTTTTTCCGCTTGCCAAGAGCGATTATGTGCGGACCCGTCTGACGCACAGCCTTGAGGCCAGCTGCGTGGGCCGATCCCTGGGGGCGCTCGTCGGCCGCGAGATTATCGCCCGCCACGATTTGCAAAACGTCGAATCCGGAGACTTCGGGGCCATCGTCGCCGCCGCCTGCCTCGCGCACGACATCGGGAATCCGCCCTTCGGCCACGCCGGGGAAGACGCCATCCGCGAATGGTTCCGCAGTTCCGGCCTGCTTGAGCGCCATCCTCTGACCACCGCTCAGCGCGCTGATTTCGAGCGCTACGAAGGCAATGCCCAGGGCTTTCGCATCGTCACCCGCCTGCAAAGCCCTGCCAATCCCGGGCTGCAACTGACCAGCGCGGTCCTGGCGGCATTCACCAAGTACCCGTGTCCTTCTTCGGTCGACGGCGTACTCGACGGCAGGAGCGGCAAGAAGTTCGGTTTCTTTCAGCATGATGCCGCCGCATTCGCGGACGTGGCGCGGTCGACCGGTCTGGTCGAGCGAATTCCAGGCACGGCCTGGCGGCGCCATCCACTGGCATTCCTGGTTGAAGTGGCCGACGACACCTGCTACCTGATCGTCGACCTTGAAGACGCCGCCCGCCTTGGCTTCGTGTCCTACCGTGAGGCCGAGTGTCTGCTTGCCGATCTTGCCGGAAGCGCGGCAAGCGCACAGCGTCGCGGCGGCCTGCATGACCCGAAGGAACGCCTGGAATACTTGCGGGCCAAGGCCATCGGCCGCGTACTGGAATGCGCTGCGGCAGTCTTTCTGGATAACGAGGGGGCAATTCTCGAAGGGGCTCTTGACGACGAACTGCTTGAGCAGTCGCCAGTTGCCGTGCCCCTGAAAGCCATACTCGAGATTGCCAAGGAGACCATCTACAATGCGCGGCCAGCGCTCGAGATCGAGACCGCCGGTTTTGAGGTGCTCGCGGCGCTGCTCGGGCTTTTCAGCAATGCGGTCGAGGCAAGGGCAGGGTATTCCCGCTTCACGACACGCGAAAGCATGTTACTTAAATTGCTGCCAACCCAGTTCCTCGCTGGCGGCGGCGAACCGGATCCCGACCCATACATTCGCCTGCTGCAAGTGGCCGATTTCGTTGCCGGGATGACTGATTCCTACGCGGTCGACATGTACCGCAAGCTGAGAGGCTTTGATCTCCCGACATGAATCGTCGACGTTGTTTTTAAAGTATATTCTAACCAATACGCGGTATCAAATTGATTCAATTGGTGCAATGGTTGCATGAAGAGCCAAGGCTGATCGCGTGTTGATAGAACAGTTCCGCGAAGTACACGCCGAGTGGGCGTGCCGCATTGATGAAGCGCGAAAACCGCAGCCAAGGGCGTGCGGGGGAACTCTCCCGCCAAACGTCCTGCCGAGAACAGCCCCCTTGAAAACGAAGAAAACAGAGTCGGCTGCCGAATTTGAGGGCTGGCGCCCAAGGGGGGTGACTCCGCAACACGCATCAACCCATTCCGCGAGCCAGGTTACGATTGCGCATAATTTGCATTATGTAAACTCGCATCGACAGGAACAATCCAAGGTCCAACGGGCGTCCTCCACGCTCTCCTCCGGGATATCAGTTCAGGTCTTTGCCCTTGATGTCCGGCAGGTGCACGACGGGAATACCTTCTTCGCGCAACGCCTCGCATTCGTCTTCGCTCGCGTTGCCGCAGATCGCGCGTTCGGGAGATTCGTGGTAATGGATTCTTCTCGCCTCCGTGGCGAACGCATCGCCGACATTGTCGCTGTTGGCGAGCAGCGTCTGCACTAACTGGCGGTACATGGCCATCACTTGGGTGGCGGCCGGCAGCCCCGCCAACGATGCCAGGTGCACCTTCTCAGGCGATGCGGCCGAGCCTTCTCCTGGCGATGAACGGTGCACCGCGATGGCAACCCGCGATGGGACGCGGCGGACTTCGTCACTATCACAACTCGGGCAGCGGACGAGGCGCCTCGCCTGCTGGTCGGCGAAGTCCTCGGCGCTCCGGAACCAGCCTTCGAAGCGGTGCTCGCCGTCGCAGGCAAGGTCAAAAATGATCATCGGTTCACCCTTGGTACCCGGGACGGGGGTCGAACCCGTATAGCCATAGGCCGAGAGATTTTAAGTAAAGCACTTTCTAACATGATGCACCCTAACGCATTTCAACGCATTGATTATTAACGAGTAATTTGTGTTGGCTGTTTTCGGTTTGCTGTGTTTTGTAGGTGAATTCTGGCAATTGTGCGGACTTATTACGCACGGTGCGCACGGCGGCGGTACAATTCGACGCCCGCCCGGGTGGTGAAATCGGTAGACACACCGGACTTAAAATCCGGAACCGTTAGGTGTGCGGGTTCGATTCCCGCCCCGGGCACCAGGGCGCCTCAATTCTTGGGTGCACCCTAGTCGACAAAGTCGACAAAGTCGACAAACGCTTGCGCCCTGCCCTATCCCCTCAATCGTGGGGATCGGCCGGCACCTGACGCCACCGTCGACTGGCCTGCCATTGACGCAAACGGGCGCGGGCGCCCCAGGTATTACACCGCATCGCGCTCAATTTGCATGCTGGAGGTGATGTCGCCGGCACTGCCGCGCTCAATCTGGGTGGTAGTGCGCCGCTCGGGTAGCGCGACGATCTCGACACGCTGTACCATGGGTTCCTGCGGCGGGGCGTCTTCGATTGCGCGCTGCTCAAGCGTCGCCAGGCCGACAAAGGGGCGCGAGCGTTCAAGCGCAGCGGTCAGCACCTCGAGCAGCTCATCAGCCGCGGCGAAGTCGCGGGCGTGAAAGGCACGATTCAACGCCAGGCTGAACTCGATGCGGTCGGTGAGGATTTCGGCCAATCCGGTGTACTGGACGCCATTGCGCGCGCTTCCGGCGATCAGTGCCAGGCCGGCCGATACGCAACCGCTCAGCATTTCGCCAGCCGGGTCTATGCCACGCAGGTCTTCAGAGGCGCGCCGGAACAGTCCGCGCAAATCACCGTCAACGGCGTTGAATCGGTCGATCGTACGCTGACAGAAGGTGTCGGTCGTGGTCATTGTGTCCTCGGATAAGGGGTGAGCCGTGCAACGACCAGAAAGGTTGTCGCGTCCGGTGGCTCGGGTGGGCCGTTTCCGGCCCCCGGTGTCGGTACATTTGCCACGAGCTGCGGGCGGCTATGTTACGACTCACTCGCCACCCGCATGGACTAACCGTTACGCGCCTGCATTCTTGAACAAGCCGCGATGATCGAGCACACCGCAGCCGAAATCCAGACGGGCTTTGAATTCTGTACCGTCGACCTCGAAGCCCTCGCGGACCTCTATCGTCGGGCCGTTGTAGCCTTCCAGGTAGGCATATTCAATGGTGTCGATCAGCTCGGGTCGGGCTGCCAGATACCAGGCGGTTGCGCTGCTGGCGTCGAGACGCGGGTCGACAACCAGCTCCAACTTGCCACTGAACGGGTTAACATCGGTCGATACCGTCGGTGACAGAGTCGCCAGGAACTGCTCGGCGACCGTTTCCAGCGCGGCCGGAACAATCAGAAATGCCGGGCTGCAATCAATCGCGGTCGTCCCGTCAAGGCCGGTCTGCAGGCGCATGGCCTTGCGGGCGAGCCCCAGCGACGTTACAGAGATTGCCGCAGCGCTCCCGGCAAGGTTTCCGTGGTTGGCATGGAACAACGCAACGCCATCGGCCATGGTCGGGTTGCTGGTCAGGAGGGTGGCGAGCTGTTGCGCTTCGCGCTCGGCGGCGGCAATGCCGAATTTTGCTATCAGGTTGCCGAATGCTCCCAAATCGTCATTGATCAGCGCCTGGCGGGTGATGGCGAAGATTCGACCAAAGGTGTACAGGCTGTAGCTTTCCTTGGACTCGATTGGCGAGCCGTAGGTGTATTCGCCGTGTTCGTTCACCTTGTTCAGGGCCGGTGCCTCGCCAAGTTTCAGGACCTGCTTGGCGCGAAAATCGGCAATTGTCGATTGCCGGCAAATCCGCTTCAAGCCACCGCCATATGACTGATATGCCGCTTGCAGTGTGCGGTTGCCGGAATTCGCCAACAGGTTGGGGAAGTCGCTGGTCGTCGTCATGGCGCGGCCGATGACCTCGCCGGCGCTCAGGCGGTTGGTGCGAATGCCGCGCGCCTCGAGAAGATCGCGCGCCATGTCGACAGGTTTCTTGTTGACGTATTCGCGGGCGGCCTCTGACGGCGCCGGACCGCCCCAACGCGCAGCCAGGGCTTCAGCCATCAGGGCGGCGCGGGTCGGGGTATGGCTGAAGCTGCGGTCGTGCATGGGTGGCATGATCGCGAAGTCTGCTTCCTGAATTTCGGCTTTCTTGCGCTGAACGGCCTGCCCGACCTCCTGTTCGTTCATCCCGCTGGCGAGACAATCCAGGGTCATGCGTTCGGTGGTCTGGTCGTCGAAGCGGCCCAGTTGGACGATACTGCGAACGGCTTGGTGATTTAGTTGCATGTCAGGTTGCTCCTTGGGGATGTTTTCAGAATTTGGTGCTGAACGGCCGATGCCGGCCGACGGGTCGGCGCCGATGGTGACCACAGACACCTCCAGCGGCTGCCAGCGGGTGGCCAGCCACGCGGCGCCGGCTGGGTCGAGCGCCATATCCTCGATCTTGTAGCCGATGGACAGGTCGGTCAGGATGCCTGCCTCCACGTCGCGCCAAACCTCATTGGCTTGGGTGTTTTCGCTGAAGCGCAGCAAGCCGCGCAACTTGTTCTTGTCGAGGCGGATATCTTCGACGCGGCCGACGATCTGGTCGCGCTTGTGCGAAAAGAGCAGCGGCAGGCCGTTGACAGCACGGGTCATGTCGACCGCTTCCGGCGTGTGTAGCAGTACCTCGTCGCCAAAATCGCGGGCAACTGGCAGTTCGGAGGAAAGCGTTGCGGCGACGGTGCGGGTGGACGCGTTGATCGCGGCGCGATCAAAATGCAGGGCGCGGGTCAGGGTTTTCATAGCATACCCTGCTGGCTTAGCTGGCCATGCGCCGCATAGATCAGCGCTGCGGCGAGGCGCAAGGCGTCGCCAGGGGTCAGGGTGGCGCGGGTGGTGACGCTGCCTTTATCGCGGCCGGCGTTCTCGATTGTGATGGTCAAATCGTCGAACACGTCGATGCGCTCAACGCCTCGGAAGCTCTCCGCCTGACGCAAGCTTCTAAAAATGGGGTCTTTCATTTGATTCCCTGAAAGGAGGATTCAGGGGTCAGTGTCCGCGAACCCTATCCGCGCCGTCCCGCCAAAATGCGCGAAAATTGGTCATGCGATTCTGGAAGATCAGCCAGCCGTGCCGCTTGCCACAGGTGGCGCTCGGCCTCGGTGGCGTGGCTCGGCGCCTCGGCCAGATGCTGCCAGGCGGCCGCCTTGCGCTCCAGGTAGGCAAGGGCCGCCAGGTGCAGCGTGCAGGCGCGCTGATCAGCCCGGATCAGGCACAAGTCGCGGAGCGCAACGGCATTGCGGCGCGGGGTACCGCGCAAGCGAAGCGCGGACTGCAGGGGCCGCTCGTCGCCGTCTCTCAGCCACTTGATGAATCCATCGCTAAAAAATTGCTCTGCAGGGCTTGCTGCCGGGCGAGTCAGCAAATCCAGGACGGCCGCTAACGGGTCAATCATCGGCGGCGACTTCCGGTTCTCCGCGCTCAGATGTGCCAGCTTTGACGGCCTCGAATATTTCGGCGGGAGCATCGCGGCTGATCTTGGCGGCCGTGGCCACCGAGCGCGGTGATACTTGCAGTATCTCGGCGGCTTGTTCCCGAGTAACTGGCGAGACATGCAAATTTGCATCTCTTGCCGCAAGATCTGCCCTTTGGCCGTGCTTGAGACTTTCCAACTCAGACGCCACCGCGGCCCGCTGCGATTCCGTCATGTGCCGACGCTTCAGATTCAGCGACATGATGAAGCCGGTAGGGTTGTCGCCTTTTTCTGGCGTTCGATGGCCTTCCCCAAGTCATCAAGGACATTGCGGCATGCGTCTGTCAGCAGGGCGTGGGTTTCGTGAATGTCTGAAACGGCGGACAGTGCCGGGGCGTTCTGTTCGGGGAATTTGTTCATAAGGGAACATATGGCGGTCTCGACAAACCGCAGGCAGGCCTCGACGTCCTCACGAGGAATCAAGCCGGAAATCAGCGTCGCGTATTGGGCCCGTGCAGTCAGGGCTGCGTATTTTTCCCGTTCGCCGCGGTGCCTATGAAATTCGCTGGCGTCCTCTCCGTTGCCCGGCGCGGCAGTCCTGGCTGGCACCGCGGCGCGTGCAGAAAGCTCACTCATTTGCATTTGTGCCTCCGGAAAGCTCTGTTAGTGCCTCAGCAATGCCATCTTGCAAAAGCCGCTGTAGTTCACCAATAGTTCTCGCCCCGTGGGCTTGCGCGGCCAGACGTGAAGGCAACGCAAGCAGACGGGCGCGAATGTTAGCGATAATTCCCTGCCATTCTTTTAGCACGGCATCAGTTCTAACCAACTGTCCAGTTGCCTCCATTTCGTCAAGCTCTGCCAATTTTGCCAAATGGCCCTCTTTTTTTGCTCGCGCGGCATTGTATTTGGCGTAACTATCGCCAGAAACTGCGACCCCGGTCTTCCTGCCAGCGCCTTCGCGGGCACCACCGCGCCCCTTTGGTACGGCCGGAGAGTCCATATTGCAAATCCCTTATTCAATAAAATGGCCTGTGCCTAGGAATATGACGGCCTTCGCATTACCCCCGAACGGCTATCACAGCCAGGACCCGCCCATTTGACAGACGCCCTGCCGGCTTCGGGTTTGTCGAGTTTGTCGACTTTGTCGACATGGGGTGTTTACGTTTTTGCAACTGATTGAATATAAAGAAGAAGATTATCGATTTTTGGCTTATGGCGACAAACTAGCTTTTGTCGACAAACAGCTTCGGGCTCATCCGGACCATTGTCGTGGGCGGGGCTCCCCGGTTCGGCACCTTGTCTATCCGTGCAACGTCGCTTTGTACCAGGCGTTCGAGGGCCTTTTCCAGTCGCGCCACGGAACGGAATCTGCCCTCCATCGCCTTCTGGCAATCGCGGCGGCTGAAAGACAGGCGCCGGGCAGCGGTGGACCATTTGATGATTGCGGTGGCGTCGGTGTCGGTGGCATCGGTACCGAGCAGGCCGAACGCGGCCTGCGCATGCGGGATCAGCAGGCGACAGAGGCGTACGGCTTTCGCGACGGATTCCAGCCCCACACTATCGGCCATCGGGCCGCGTTCGGCGAGCTCGAACAGGGCGGCCATTCTCGCGGCGGCGCCGGGTAGCTTGCTGCTCCAGTCGGCGATGGATTCCAGCGCGCCACGCTCGCCTTGCTGCTGCTCCACATCGTCTGCAAGTTCCAGCCAGCAATCACGGGCCGCATCTGTCAGGCCGATGACGCGCGGCTCGCTGGCGACGAGGTCGCGCCCTTCGAGCAGGCCATGCATGCGCCTCTCGTATTCGTTCGCAACGTAATGCGGAATCGACCAGCGTTGACGCACGTCGCGCTTGCCGACGTTCGATTCAGGCATTGCATACAAGAAGCGAGCAAGCAGCCCGGAATCGCGAAACCGCCGACTGCTTGCCGCTTCCCCCAAGACGCCCGGCTGCATTGCCAGGCCGAACGACAACGCCGGCTTGTCAATATGCGCATCGCGGCCGGCGCGATCAACCCGCATCGGTGTCCCGGCGTGGCCTTGCAGGAATACGTCAAGGCTGGCCACGCCACCGGAATACAGGCCGGCCATGATCAGGAAGATGCCGCCCTCGTCGGACAGCACAGACATGCGCTCGCCCTGCTCCACCAGAAGCCCCTGCAGGCGCTCTGCGGTGACGTCGCCGGTGAACAGGCGCGGCGCCCGGATCTCCTCCGGCATCGCGTCCTGCTCCTTTTCGATCTGGCTGCGGATGAGTTCACGGTCGGCGTCCGTTTCGGCGTTGACCGCGTCCTTGGTCAGCTTCTCGATTCGCTTCTTTGCCACCGCCCGGGCCGCCATGTTGCGCGCGATCTCCGGCCGCAGCCGCTCGCGCTCCAGCTTTTCCCAGCGGACCAGCGGCGCCGCCAGGGCGTTTATAACTGCCGTTTTGCGCGATCCACTCGGCAGGGCGGTAAGCGTCCACAGGCTCAGCGGTTCGGTGTAGTCGTCCATTTCGCCGAACGGCGCTACTTCAAAGCGCCGATGCAAGACGGTGGCGAGCACGGACAGCGATATCATCACAGCCATCGTCGGCGGCGTCTGTGTCGATTCGGCCACGGCACTGGCCATATCCCGAACCCAACTAGGCAGCACGTCCACGGGAATCTCCGGTACAGGCGCATGCCCTGGCAATATAGGTTCTGGCCAGTTGTCGACGACTGACGGGGAGACGACAACGTTCTGCAAATTTGCAGAAGGTTTCTCGAAACGGCGGCCGGCGGCTTCCGGCTTTAGTTTCACGTCGGCCGGTTCCTGCGGTTCGCCCCCAAGTGTGGCCAGAAAGGCCAGGTCATCGGCGGCCATCATGGCGTCATGCAGCACGGCGCGCCTCCCGTGCAATTAGTTCCTCGTTCCAGTCCAGGAACGGCGCGGCCGGCGTGCAGATCCACACCTTGCGCCCTTCGCCATGCATGCGCTCAGCCAGGGCATGCGCGGCGCGTTGTCCGGGCGAGTCGGCATCTGCGCCGATGTAGACGCGGTCTACGTCATCGGGAAGCCAGACGCCAGGCATCAGCGAAGCCGACAGCGCAGCCCAGGCGGGGATGCCGGACATGGCCATCACGGCCGCAGCATCCTCGATGCCTTCCGTGATCCACAGCCGGCCATCGGTCGGCGGTGCCAGCCGGACGGCGGCCCCGTGCAGGTTGCCGGCCTTCAGGATTTTTTTGCACGGCAGGCCGTCGACCGCGAACTTCCCGCCGTCGGGTTCGAGATAGATTCGATGCAACCCGGCCGGTTCACCATCTGCGCCGATGATGCGGGCAAGCATGGCGGGCGGGCGGGCGATTAATTCCGGCTCGCCATCGTCGCCTTGTCGCCAATAGGGCAGCGCAGGATGAAAGCGCAGCGCATCGTCATGCATCGGCAAGGGCAGGCAGCGACGGACCAGGTAACGCCAGGCGGGGTCGTCTTCGGTGATCGTCTTCGCTTCGTGCCAAATGCGGGCGGCCTTCTCACGTTGCCGGTGGCAGTCTTCGGCGTGGGCGGGATGCGCCAGGCGTAACAGCGGCGCGATGCGTCGCTGTTCGCCGTTCACCGCGTCCATGCCCAGCGCTTCGGCAACCATGCGGGCGGCCGCGGCGAAGTCGACCTCGAACACATGCCGGACCAGCGAGAAGCCATCGCCCCCGCCGTCGGGATGAGCACGACAGGAAAACGCCCCCGCCTCGCTGCGGCGGTTGAATTGGAAACGATCGCGCCCCCCACAGCCAGGGCAAGGGCGGTTCCTGCCATCAATCAGCGCGGCGTCAACGCCCAGTCTGGCGAGAATGTCAGGCCAGCAGCCACGGGCGGCGGCGCGTATTTCATCGGTACGACGCGGGGTCATGTTCCTGCCCTCCGGCCGAACACGGCGAAGGCGAGTCGACGCCATGTCTGGCAGGTCGGACACGGACGCCAGGCGCGGCAGGTGCAGGGTCGACGATAGAGCGCAGGCGTGCTAGAATTTCGGTGTGAATTTGCATTTCTAGCCGCCATGCCGGTGCCAGCCGGGGCGGCTTTTTCTTTGGCCATGTGTTCGTCCCCCTTATGTGCCAATCTGGCTTTCGAGCCAGGCGCCGTAGCGCGTTCGGCTGATCAGGATGCGCTTGCCCACCTTGACGCACGCGGTGGACAGGCCGTTTTCCTGGCGGTGGCGAAGTTGCCAGCGCAACATGGACATGCTCAGCACGCCACCGCTTTCTTCGACCAGCCCCTCGGTAGCGACCAGGTCGTCGAGTGCGGCGATGCGTGTTTTGTTTGTTGGCTCGTTCATTCAAAAACTCCTTTGTTGTGCTGTTCGGTGCTGGCAGTTTGCTGGGTGTGGCAGTTGCAAATCTACGTAAAATTGCAACTGTCAAAAAATTTTCTTGTGGCGGTTTGCTTGTCGTGGCGTGAACATGTGGCCAGGCGTCCGGGCCCGGGTTTTTTAGGTACCGCTCACAAAATCGCCGGGTCAGTGGCGCGGGCGATGGCTGCGGCACGTTCGCAGTAGCGGGCGATGCCCTCCCCGGCGATGCCGGCCGCTTCGTTCAGTCTTGCCAGAGCGCGCTTCTGCTCTGAGCTCATGACCCGCAGCGCGTTGACGATGATCTCGTGGGCTGCAATCAGCTCCGCAAGCAGATCAGGCGCGGCGGCGATCAGGCAGCAGTTGCCGACGTACTGCTCGCTTCTCCAGGCGGTGCTCAGCAGCGCGACAGGCGGGCGCGGATTGTCCGGCGACGTGTCGGCGGTCAGGATGGCGCCGGCGGCTTCCTTCCACGGGCCGGGTGTATGTTTGGCGGCCATGTCATTTGCTCCGCAAAGGCTTGGCCATCCACGACGCGCGCGGCCTGAACGGGCTGTGTGGCGGATAGACGGCGCGCGCGTCGGCTTTGGCTTGCGCTACGCTCGGCGGGCGGGGCAGTGCCTCGCACTCGTCGCCAAGCTCGCTGCCGATACGCCAGATCAGGCGGTCTTCGCGAAACAACAGGATGCCGACGTCGACGGGCGTGTAGCGGTCTTCGTGGTCCACGGTGATCGTGAACATCAAAAGCGGTTTCATGGCAAGCCTTCTAAAGTAAGCCGCGTTCAGCGAACGACAGCGGTGTTGCCGTTCCGGCAACGATGAAATGATCCAGAACCTTGACGTCGACCAGGGCCAGCGCAGCTTTCAGGCTGCTGGTCAGCAGCTCGTCAGCACTCGACTGGTCGACATGGCCGCTCGGGTGGTTATGGGCGAGGATGACAGCCCCGGCGTTATGCCGCAGCGCGGCACGGACGACTTCGCGCGGATAGATCGACGCGGCGTTCAGGGTTCCGGTCGACAGCGTGTCGGTGGCGATCAGGCGGTTCTGAGCGTCCAGCCAGAGCGCGACGAATTGCTCATGATCAAGCGATGCCAGGCGCAACTGAAGATGCGCCCGCACGGCCGCAGGCGATACCAGAGTCGCAGCGCGATAGACGGCGGAACGCTCAAGCGCATGAAGGGCACGCGCAACCAGGCGGTGCACGTCGGGCTCCAGGTGCTCGATGATTCCGGCGCACGGAATTGCGGGTTTTTTCGGGGTCGACCGCGGCGAACGGGCGCAGGCGGTAGAATTGGCGGTAGCCATTGATGCATCTCCTGTAAAGGTGCTTCGGGGTCAGGGTTGCCAGGGTGCGGACACACCCTGGCCTCCCGTCTGACTGATAGGCCGTCAGTCTTTGGTCATGCTCGGTTCACG
>Ga0268298_10001895_pt1 | contig 23714 bp, 21 predicted proteins | sample WWTPWeurt_MetaG_FD_194462 | JGI IMG/M metagenome (GOLD analysis project Ga0268298, IMG submission 194462) | Activated sludge microbial communities from WWTP in Nijmegen, Gelderland, Netherland - WWTP Weurt | ecosystem: Engineered > WWTP > Aerobic digester > Activated sludge | place...
CCGAGACTGGGGAGAGCAGCAGACTACTCTGAGTACACTGCTAGAATGATCAACTCCGCAGGTGCTCGTTTTGTCATTCATGAAGATTCAATTGGTGGATCACTGGCAAAAGTAGCGGCCCGCACTTCTTCTCCGTTTATTCCGGTTTCGCAGATCGTCGCGGACATTGCTTCTGCGTCTCCTGAAACCAAGAGCGTCACGCGGGATCGACCCGCACTCATTCAATTTTCAAGCGGCACGACTGTAGATCCAAAGCCCGTTGTTTTGACTCACGGAAACCTGGTTTCAAATACGAAATCAATTCTGGAAAGATTTCCAGGAGATATAAACGATCACAGCGGCCTGTCCTGGTTGCCCATGCATCACGATATGGGCCTCATTGGCGGATTATTTTCAGCAGTCATGGGAAAAGGAGACATCACGTTTCTTCGCCCTGAAGATTTTGTAATGAGACCTGCCCTCTGGTTGCGCGCACTCAGCGAAACAAAAGCAACCACATGCCCCTGTCCCAATTTCGCGCTCAAGCTATGCACGGATAGAATTGAAACAGAAGATGTAAAAGACCTGGATCTTTCCCACTGGCAAATTGCTCTCGTAGGAGCAGAAACAGTTCACCTCTCTACTTTGCGAGACTTCGCTGAAAAATTCGCAATCACAAAGTTCCGTTATGCGGCATTCACACCGGTCTATGGTCTTGCGGAAGCAACTCTTGCAGTCACATTCTCCGATCTATCCAGTCCTCCGCATGCAGAGCGATTTGATTCTGCTCTTCTTTCGCAGGGCAAAGCAGTCGAAACAAGCGAGACTGGCGGAAGCCTTGAGATTGCATCTGTGGGAAAACCACTGAGCGGATTTGAGCTCCAAATCCGCGACGATTCAGGAGCAGAGGCGCAAGAAGGCCAGGTAGGCAGAATCTTTTTGCGCGGAGAATCCATCATGCAGGGGTACCTGGGACAACCGCCTCATGAAGGGTGGCTGGACACGGGGGATCTTGGTTTTATTCACAAGGGAGACCTCTACATTTATGGCCGCGCAAAGGATGTAATCATCATCAACGGAAGAAATCATGATCCTGCTTATATCGAATTCGCGACAGAAGGAGTTCCAGGAATTCGCCATGAGCGAACCGCTGCCTTTGCAGTTTCATCCGACACTCGCGCAACGGAGGGATTTATCCTGCTTGTGGAAAAGGAAAAAGGAGATCTGCGAAATCAAGAAGAGGTCGTGACTCTTGTGCGCGATTCTGTTACAGAGAAGACCGGGCTCATCCCTGATTCAGTACACATCATTGAAATAGGGCAAATGCCTAGAACCACCAGCGGCAAGGTAAGGCGCGCAGAAGCCAGACGGCAGTTCTTATCCGGAAAGATCGCGGCTCTCGCATCGAGCTGATTTTGCCCGCATGAAGCAGTGATGCGTAGAAAACTATGATCGCCCTTCGCGAATTCTACGACGCGGTCATTGTAGGCGGTGGACCTGCCGGACTTGCAACGGCCATCGTCCTCGGGAAAGAAAACCTTTCCGTGCTCCTCATAGACAGGCGGAACCTTCCGGCGGACAAACCATGCGGAGAAGGCCTTCTTCCGCCCGGGCTTGAAATTCTACATGATCTTGGAGTGAACATTCCGGAACACATGTGTCACCCGATCCGCGGAATCCGCTACATCTCCGGAAACATCCAGGCACAGGCAGAATTCAAAGAAGGGTCAGGAAGGGGAATTCGCAGAACGGTGCTCTCCGCAGCGTTGCTCGCACGCGCGAACGAATTTGAAAACGTCCAGATTCTCTCACCCGCTCGCGCAGAATTTCCGTCAGGCCTGGACCATTTCGACGGCACAGTGCGCATTTCGCAGAACAACTCAAGCGCAATCTGTCGCACAAATCTGATCATAGGAGCAGACGGCCTTCATTCGGAGATCCGAAGACTGGCAAAACTCGAGCGCCCCGGAAGAGCGAAGACTCGCTTCGGGCTGCGAAAGCATTTCCAGTCCAATCATACGTTAGACGACTTTGTGACTGTATTTGTAGCCAAAGGTTCCGAGGCCTATCTAACACCTGTCGGCCAGGATTCATTCGGTGTGGCCATCCTGTTTTCCAGAAATGAAGATACGAGATCGGGCAAAGAAGAGGCGTTTGAGGCACTTCGAAATCGATTCCCCGGACTTGCACCCCTCACTCAGACTTCAGCAGGAGAACAGGGCGGCGCCGGGCCTCTCGAACAAAGGACAACAGGGGTTGCGCGCGATGGAGTGATTCTGGTGGGAGATGCCGCAGGATATCTGGACGCGGCCACAGGAGAAGGAATCAGCCTTGCCCTGGCCACTGCACAATCGACGGCCCGGCTCGCACAAATGCTACGAAAATCAAACAAGCCGTTGAACAGACTGCAGCTGTCGGGCTATGAGAAGGATCATCATCGCATAACGTGGAACTATTTCGTGATGACAAAGATGCTTCTGTTCATGTCGGATCATCCGACGCTGGCTCGCCCTTTCATTCGCATCATGGCAGTGCGCCCTCGTTCTTTCCAGGCTCTACTCTCTTTCAATATGGGAGAGCCTTTGTTTCCAGTCCTCCGGCGATTTATCGCGGGCCTCTTTCGCAAATAAGAACTTTTTAAAGAAGGCGAAAGAGTCTGATCTTTTCTGCCTTTCCTTTCAAATCAAAAAAACCTGCGTCTTCAAACTGAGCCAGCGCAGACGCGCGATCCGCAACACTCTGCGTTACCAGTATATCCGTTTTCGCTTCTTTGGTAGCCGATTCTACTCTGCTCGCAACGTTGACAGTGTCCCCGATCACAGTGTATTCCAATCTTTCTGCAGTTCCAATATTGCCCGCAATCACCTGTCCGGTGTGAATCCCTATTCCCTGTCGCAGCGGAAGCAGCCCTTTCGATTCACGATTCGCATTCATCTGTGTGAGAGCTCCTCGCATTTCGAGAGCAGCGGCAACGGCACGGTTCGTATCGTCTGGCGCAGTATCGGGGGTCCCGAACGTTGCCATAATCGCATCCCCGATAAACTTATCCAGTGTGCCATTGTGTTTGAAAATGATCTGCACCATGGTCTCGTGATATTCTCTCAAAAAGCGTATAACGTCTGCCGCAGGCATTTTTTCGCTCATCGCAGTGAAACCGCGCAAATCGGAAAATAAAACCGTTACTTCTTGCAGTCGCCCGGATGATGTAAAAAAGGAATCTTCCGCCTGGGCGATGTGATTATACACGGAAGGTGAAAAATATCTGCTGATCTGAAGAGCCGCCTTTTCGCGGTGAATGGCCTCAAACAATGTCTGACGAGAAACGTGGGTGAAGAAAGTCAAACAGGCACCCACGCCAGCCATAACCAGCAGATTGGTCGTGAGGAGCCCGGGGTGGACTCTGTCGCCCAGCATGTGCGCTACATAGTTTTCCTCGAAAACCACCCTGGAATCAAGGCCGGCGTAGTAGAATAGAAACAGGTGATACGCAACCGCGCCTATTGTGGTTGCAGCCGGATACGCTGGCCTGGACGCAACGCTGTTCATGACAATGATTGAGTACGACATAGTGGTAAGGGTATCGAGCTTCAGCAAATACGCGCGCGAAACAACGGCACCTCCGCCAACTGAATTGAGCCATACGAAAGGAAGCACGGCAATCATAACAAGATCAATCGCTACGCCTGCCCAGCCCACTACGCTCATTAAAGACGGTCGCCGAACCAGGTAGAACCCTGAGAGAGTGCAGATTGCGAAGCTTGAGAATAAACCAATTGTGACGAACATTTCCCACCTGGTCGCAGGCGTGAAGAATGCGAGAATCAAACCGAAAAAAACAAATACAGAGCGAAACGTTAGAATGAATCGAAGCCCGCGTCGCTCGCGCGTCTCAAGCAATCGATCCAGTGTCTCACTCAAACAATCATGTCCTTCGCGCTTCGTCTTGGAGTGAAATATTTATAGTCCGATCTGCCAATGCGAACAATCATCTGAATTTTTCCAGGAGCACGCACGCCTGAAATCTTTTCAAACTTCGCACGCAAATCATCCATTTCCGGAAATTCCTGCAATATCTGACTGAGAGGATGCATTCGCAACCCCGCCTTCATCAATGCGAGCTGGAAGCGAGCGTAATCTCTGCCGGTCTTTACCCAGTCCACGATCGTATTGGAACTTGTAGACCAATAGTAAAGAGCACGTGCAGAATCGATCTTCTTTTTGTACCGTTCGAGAAACAGCTTGTTATTCGCAGGATCATGGAATTTTTCCGGTTCACGACTCAGAAAGAATGTTTCTATCATCCAGCGCGTAAATCCAGTGACTCCCTGATCCGGAAGACCCAGTCCATCTCTCTTTTCTTGAATCTCACGATCGCTAAATCTGAACCAGCCGCGAGTTTCATCTGAAAGGCGATATGTCATGGTTTCGAGTTCCATGGCAGAATTCATGAGAGGAAGATAAGGCTTCATATCTTCCCCGTAGATCGCCACACGCTTTGTATACCCTGCACCCGCGTCCGCCTCCACTTTTTCTATTTCAGCAGGAGAAATCATAGGGCCTTCGTACTCTGCGCGATTCGTGTGACGCTCGGCGACCATGGAGTACAGCGAATCAGGTGCAGATGCATCCTTGACCAACTGCACGTGCGCGACAGGCTTCTTGCCTGGTTCTATACTCGGGTAAGTACCCTCTGGGAAAAGTTCAATCTTCGCAGAATATCCAAGCTGCGAAGCTCCAATGCTGAGAAGCTCAAGGAAAGTTCCCTGCGAAATGTGAACCTGTCTTACAGGAGGATCTGTGACTGGTAGAATTCTCTTCTCATCCACATACAGAATCATCTCCAGAGGAGAAATGATTCTGAATTTCCAGGGTTGCGTGTTATGCGAATTGGGTGCTGTGATTCCGACGTTGATCGCAATCAGAATGGGATCTGACATACCGTTCGATCGCGCATTCTGAATGGGATCTGCACCGTCCGGCCCAGGGAGTCGGGGGTGCGTTCCACATTGTTCAAGAAAAAGAGGCACCGTAAGCAGCGGCGCGCTTGAGTAGAGGAACTTTTTCCGGCTGATCATCAGCGGATGTTGATAGTGGACACTTCGCACAGATTCACACCCATGAGAAGATATTCCACGCCGTCTCCGTCGACCGCTTTGAAATCCCACTTACACGCTTTGTGGCTATTGTCAAAGGTTACTTTCACGCTTTCGCCCGGATCCAGTACATCGTCGTCCAGGATGTCTTCTTCCCAGTCGTCTACTTTGGCTTCCGAAATATACACATGGTGGATCGATTTCTTCACCTTGTTTACAATGGTTACATCCTGTTTGCCGGCATAAGCCGCGGTGGCGAACAGAATGAGAAATGGTACTGTAAGTTGTCTTGTTTTGCGGAGCATTTCGCGAGCCTCCATCGCTCAGGCTCGAAAATCAAACTCTATTTTCTGGTTTTCAAGTGGAATTTCGAACTGCATGGCAGTTCCTACCCGGTCTTCCTGAGTCAGGTCAAAGGGCACACCTTCGATTCTTTTCCCCTTCTGAGTGGCAGTCCTGTAGTTCCCGGGCAACCGCAGGCGAATCGTCTTCTGAAAAGGCGAAAACCCATTTTCGCGCACCTGCACTTCGAGCTGAATGGAACCGCTGCGATCCTTCTTTCCCGATACTTCAATGCGAGCATTTCGACCGTCCGCTGAGATCCCATCGTCCAGAATGCATTTTCCGGAGATCTGAGTTCCCGGGAAGATCTCAAAGGCCAGAGGCGATTTCATTGTATCGAGTGCATTGCGTCCAACTACGGCCATGGGAAGGGCTGTGCCCGCACGAACGAGCAGCGGATACATACCGGGCCGCGTGGAATAGGTATGACGTCCCGCATCGCGCACAACTCCTGTGTCAAAATCAAACCAGCCCTCTCCTGCATCCGGCAGGTTCACGCGACGATTGGCCGCCTTGCGTTCGAAAACCGGCGCTGCCAGAATGGATGATCCCAGCAAGAACTGATCTTCGCAATCCTCGTCTTTGACATTCGGAAATTCATAGAACAGTGGACGAACGATAGGGCTGCCATCCTCGCTTGCTTCATGGAATAGATTGTATATGTACGGTAATAGTCTATATCTACGTCGAATGTGCTTGCGACAAATTGCAAGGACGCTTTCGCCAAAACTCCATGGCTCCTGATCCCGTCCGAAAAGCACAGTGTGCGCACGAAAGAATGGCATCAAGGATGCAAGTTCCATCCATCGTGCGAAGAGCTCTGGATCACGTCTCCACTTGATGATGGCCAGCATTCCTTTGCCGCTTCCAAATCCACCTGCGTCCGCTCCTGAAAACGGAACACCACTCAATCCGAGATTTAAAACCATGTGCAGGTTTTCTTTCATCTGCTGCCAGGAGGAATGATTGTCGCCCGTCCACATGCATGCGTATTTCTGAATTCCAGAGAACCCGGATCTGGAGAGAACGAAAGGACGTTCTCCCTTTTTAAACTTTTCAAATGCAAGATTGGTGGCTTCTGCCTCGAGGTTCGCGTACAGGTTGCGCATCTCTGCTTGCGAATGATTTTTGAAATGAACGTCTTCGAGAAGCGGATCTGTCTTCTTCCCCATCTTCCATGTGGGCTCGTTCATATCGTTCCAGATTCCCGAAACTCCGTTGCGAAAGAGAACAGCATGCTGGTGCGCCCACCATTTGCGCACATTCTCAAGAGTAAAATCGGGAAACACAGTGGTTCCAGGCCAGACTTTTCCTTTGAAGTAGTTGCCCATGGAATCACGGCAGAACGCATCTTCATTTCTTCCGCTTTCGTATGTATCGTACTCTTCTTCGAGTGCAACTCCTGGATCCACGATCGCAACAGTCTTCACTCCGAGCTTATCGAGTGATTCGTTCATTCCTTTTGGATCCGGGAATGTACTCTTGTCCCAGGTGAATACTTTATATTTATCCATGTAATGGATATCCAGGTGAATGGCATCGCATGGTACATCGAGTGCGCGAAAGCGTTCCGCAAGTTCCATCACTCGCTTCTGTGTGCGATAGCTCCATCTACTCTGGTGATATCCAAGAGCCCAAAGAGGCGGAAGAAACGGACGACCCGTAATTCGCGCATAAGCAGCCAGAACCTGGCGAAGGTTCCCGCTCATTACGAACACGTCAATCGGCACTGCCTCTGTAGATTGAATATCAAACCGAACTTCCGGTCCTTCCGGACGAGTCTTTCCTTCCAGATCGACTTCTACTCTCGTGGGGCGGATGCAGTTTAAGAATATGCCAATGAACGAAGAGCCGCGGCGAACTACGAAGAATGGAAATGCGGAATAGGAAGCCTGATCAATAGAATAGAAAATGGTATCAATGGTCTTGAGTTCAAACGATCCTGCTTTGACCAGTCCGCCTGTCGCACAGCCAAAACCAAACACTGAATCACCAGGCATCAAACGCACTACAAAGGAAGGTGGCCCAAACTTTCCGGTCTGCACAGTGCCGCTCAGTCTGGTTTCGTCTGGCAAGGTGATGTGGAATGAGCCAGTCACTGGATCGACAAACAGCTTTGTGTCGCGCTTCTTCGCCAGGATCACTCCCTGCGCATCCTTGTGAATGGCCAGCTTTTCCATTTCGACTCTTTCGACAGGAGCCCCTTCTGGAAAGTCCACTACAGGCTCCGGATGAAACAGGAATCGAAACGCATCTGGTTTCAACGCGGCCGCAAGTATGCTGTGAGCGTACATTCGCTTTATTTTCGGTCCGCGCGGCCCCGAAAATCAATGCAGGCGGGCTTTTTGGTTGCCATGGCACGCGCGCAGGCCCGCCTGTTGTATGCGCAGGAAAATCGCCTTATTCTCCACTCTGGGAGTATTTGTCATCCTTGGGGCGGTCATCATTCCTCGTCCAGGCTATCACTATCAGCCTCATTCTCTCCCCGCAGACTTTGACTCTTTCTATGCCATGAAGCTCAAGCAGAGTAAGGAGAAGGGTGCTCGTCCCGGCTGTGAAGAAAAGCTGAATCGATTTGGGCCAAAAACAGAATATGCAATCCTTTATCTTCATGGCTACGGAGCATCCAGGGCAGAGGGAGAAGAGTCGATCGACCGATTCGCAAACAAACTTCACGCAAATACGTACTACGTTCGTCTGCCTGGACACGGAACGAACATGGAAGACCAGGCCTCTGTATCTTACACAGATTATCTGGACGAAAGCGAAGAGGCACTACAGATGATGCCTGCGCTCGGAGACAAAATCATCATCGTTGGAACCAGCATGGGCGCTCTTCTAGCCACACATCTGGCAGCAGAGCATCCGGATAAGCTCTACGCTCTCATTATTGCTTCCCCTTTCTATGAGTTCGTGAGGAAAGAGGCAAATATTGCGAGCGTTCCAGGCGGTGGAAAACTCGCAGAAGTATTTGGCGGCGGAAAAATTCGCGACGTAACTAAAAAACCAGACGACGTGAAAGACAAACGCAGCCCGGGCTTTGAAAACTACTGGTATGAAAAACAATATTTCTCTTCCATCCAGTCTCTGGCAAGACTCAAAAAAGCGGTGTCCGGTGAGCACACATTCGGTCGAGTCACTGCTCCTGTATTGATGATCTACTATTACAAAAATGAAAACGAACAGGACACAGCAGCGAGCGTTCCGGCTATGCTAGAAGGATTTCATCAATTTGGTAAGTTTACCAGACCATCTCCTTACAACCGCTCTGTTGCAGTTGCAGACGGAGATCACATCATGTTTAGCAAATGGATTCCAACAGACAAGGATCTGATTGATAAAGAACTCAATCGATTCATAGACGATCTCAAAAAATGAAAACTCTCATCATCATCCCCGCATACAACGAAGAATCGACTATTTACGAAGTCGTAACAAAGACTCTCAAACACGCGGATGTATCCGTAACCAATGACGGAAGCCGTGATCGCACGCCAGAGATCCTGCGCACCATCCAGGCTGAGTGCAGCAGCGGAAAGCATGCTCATAAACTGAACGTAGTAACGCATGAAAAATCGACTCATATCCCGAAGGGCCTGCAGGACGGCTTCCGCTATGGAGTAGAAAACGGATACGATCAATTCATCACCATGGACGCTGGAATGTCTCATGATCCGGACGCAATCCCGGATTTCCTCGCGGCGGATTCGTCACTCGATGTGGTGATAGGCGCGCGCAAACAGGTAGAGAACGTGCCTTTTTACAGACGTGTCATCTCCAGGTGCGCCGCTCTGGTTGTAAACTACGCACTCACTCCCTCTTACTTTCGCCTGGGTCCTGGACTTTCCGACTGCACCAGTGGATTTAGACGTTATTCGCACAGAGCGGGACTTTTGATTTCCGCAACGGAATTAAAATCCAAAGCGTTTGATTTTCATATGGAAGCTCTGGCATTGTGCGTGCGCGCAGGAATGAAACCGGGCGAAATTGCAATCCGTTATGTCTTTTCCAATTCTTCCTTTAACAGCCGCGTTCTCAAGCAGGCCATGAAATTCGGAATGTACCTGATCTCCACGAAAGGAAAGGCTGCGGCATCTTGAAATCCGTGAACCAGGCAGGCCTTCTGACTGCACTGCGGTCTGTCCGTGCGGCTCCACTCCTCTTCGCATTGTATGCAGGGACTGCTTGCCTTGCGATTGTCGCGCGATATGATTTTGATAGCACAGCGCTCATTCGCTTTGGGCATAGATACATAGCGCAAAACCAGGACCTGACTCCTACCTCTGCCATTCGATTTCGCGGGAACGAAGCAAATGGCGGCAACGGATACGATGGGCAGATCTTCTACTATTATGCGAGCACGATGTGGAAGAAAGGCCAGTGGCCTGTCGGGTTCAGCAACGCATACAGGGCCCCGCGCGCAGGTTATCCGTTTCTTGCGTCGTTGTTTTCGTGGATGGGAAACCGCGGCACTGCATACGGTATGATTCTGGTTCAAGTACTCTCCATTGTGGGAGGATTGATCTGCTTCTGGCACCTGCTGCCGGATGAAAGAAGAAGCTGGACTCTACTTCTTGCGGTTTCTCCTTTTGTTTTGCAGTCATTTGCGTTTCTAGTCAGCGACGCGGTGATGATTTCACTTGCGATCATTGGGATTTACTTTTCGCGAAAAAATTCTGTGGCCGCGAGTCTACTTGCGTGGATCTTTTTTTCCCTGGCTGTTATGACCAAGGAATCGTCTTTGTTCATACTGTTCCCGTACGGACTCTGGGCACTGTTGCGCAAAGACTGGAAATTGTGCGTCGTTGTGGCTGGCTCCCTCGTACCTATGGTCTGCTGGCAGCTGTATCTATTCAGGGCTCATGGCATGGTGCCTGCAAGCATTCTGTCTACGTTCCTTTCTCCTCTCCTTGGAATCAGAGGAGTTGCTTCCCAAACGGCGGATCTTTTGAGAATGAAGCCTTTCCCAATAGTTGAGATCTTTAAAGTATCTGCCAAATGGCTTTTGATCCTTCTCCTCCCGGTATCCGCCTGGACGGCTCTCCGCGGATTCAAACTTGCAGATCTACAAAAGATCAGCACTCCATTTAGACTGGCCGCGCTATTCGTGGTCCTGAGCATCTGCATTGCGGATTTTCAGTATTTCTGGGGCATCTTTGAAAACGTAGGAAGAATGTTCACGGCCCTCGTGCCTGCAGTGATTCTGGCCAGGTCAGAAACAAAGACGGACACATCCTGGAAGGCCTTTGTACTTCTCCTTTGCGCATTGTCTTTCCTGGTGTGGGCCCGGATTTGTTTTCTTTCTCCTGTTTTCCCGTTCGATCATTACATTCCATACTCTGGTCCAGTCTACCCTGCTCCTCCACTATGATTTTGGTTGACGGACTCAGCCGCAAGAACCAAACCTTCGAAGCGTGCATCTTAAAGGTATGAGGAATCAATGAGCATCTCCCAGGTAGACCTCAGACAAACGCGGCTCCCCATACAGCCCCAGATCATCAGCGCCCTCATGCAGCTGACCGATGATTCAGAAGTTGGCTTCAGAGATCTTGAAAAGATCATCAAAGCGGATGAAAACATCAGTACTCTGATTCTAAAAGCCGCCAACTCGCCGCTTTACTCCAGGGGGAAAGAAATCAGATCCATTCAGATTGCAATTTCTCTGCTTGGATTTCGAGTGATTCGCACCCTTGCAACGGTTGCCAGCTCCCAAGGAATGTTTCAGTCAGGGAACTACGCACGTTTTAGAAAATATGTGAGCGAACACGCCGTCATCACGGGAGTGATAGCACGAAGCATCGCCGTGAAACTGAAGTTAAAGAATCTGGAAGAGGATGCATTTGTAGGAGGACTCCTGCATGACCTGGGCAAAGTAATCATGAATTCCCTCGATCGATCGCATTACATTGAAGTGATTCACCTGGTAGAGCGAGGAGTTCCTTTTAGCCAGGCAGAAAAACAGATCTTTGGTTTCTCTCATCGCGACATTGGTGAAAAGGCGGCCATGACCTGGAATCTTCCGCAGATCTACCGATGGATTCTCAGCACCCACGGACTCGACGCTCTGACTCCGCCGGAAGGAATGGACGAATCATCGCGAGCGCTCGTGCAGATTGTTGCATGCGCGAACTATCTGGCAAGACTTTATGGCTACGGCGCGCCTCTGTCTGGAATAGAACACGAAATCTCTAAATTCTTTGATGCTCTAGGAATGGATTCGGATACGCGATCCTTCTACCTCTCCGAGTTCAGAGAGAACATTCCGAAAGACGAATTCTATAACTTCTTCATCACGATCCTATAATTTATATGCTGCAACAATCGACACTCGAATTCGAAATCAGACTCTACGATCTCTTCTCGGAAGAAATCAGTGCTTTGCGCGACGCGGTCAATCGCCTCGCGGATGCAGTGGATCCTGTTTCGCTTCGCGGACCTCTCAACGCCATTGTATATGAGTTGTGCGGAAATGCCCTGAAAGCACTGTACAAAAGAGCCTACAGCAAGTACGTTGTGGCCAAACTCGGTCTCGATGACTTACCGTATCATGACTGGCTGAAATTGTTTCGCGCAGAAATTGAGGCGCATCGCGCAGAGAATTTCGCGCATCTATGCAGACAGGAAAACATTTACATCAAGGCATCCGGAAAGTTCGCAGGGGATGTTTTTAGAATTCAAATCGAAAACGACGGAGCTCCATCTGAAATCGAAATGAGTCGCATTCACCTCGCACTCGAACGTGCGAAGGAAACCATGAGCCTGGCCGCTTACTTCGATGATGAAGATGCATATCAGGAAGGCGCGGGTCTGGGGCTCCCGATGGTGATGGTGAGTCTCCGTGGAATGGGTGTAGATCCCGCCAATTTTCAAATCTTCACGCAAGGGGACACCACAGTGGCGCGCATAGACGTACCTCTGAATCTATTCGGCAACGCACGCTCAGAACCTCTACGGCTTCTCAGGCAGAATAAGGAACTTCTTGCCATTACCTGGAATCTATTTCAGCAGATCGATCTATCAGCCGTGCGTTTCGACCTGGATGGACACATTCTGGCCGTATCGAGAAGCATGCTCAAGAGGCTGGCCATCCCGCTCGAAACTCCGGACATGTTCAAGACGCTTGTTCCTCAGCGATTTGTTGCAGAACTGTTTCGCGGTCCTCAGGGAATTCGAGTCACTCAGAAATTCTTAAACCACAGAGTGTATTTGGAGAACCTTTCGCGCACAGAAAGAATCCTATTCAACGTTAGCGGATATGTGACGGACAAAGGTGTAGTGAGTACTCTCTGGCAGGAAATCGCTATTTCCGACTCTGCGGCCCCCAAACTCAACGAAGGCAGTTTGATCGGGAACTTAAAGTTTCACAACATTATAGAACCTTATATACCCCAGCTTGTGTTAATGAAGGCCCGCGAGACAGTCGAGCTTGGAAGAACGGAGCTGCCCGAAGAGGTGAGAGATCAGACCATCTTCTTTGCGGACCTTGCCGGATTCACAGAAATGTCGGAGAGCATGCGTCCTCATGTGGTCGTTGAAATGTTGAATATGGCTCTGAGCATCATGGTAAGGCATATCAAAGAAGCGGGCGGTAGCGTGGACAAGTTTATGGGAGACGCTGTCATGGCGGTTTTCGCGGATCCACTTCCTGCATGCAAGGCAGCTCTCGAAATTCAGAATACGTTCGCAGAAGTGAACCGTTTCAGAATCGAAGCTAAAGAGCCGCCGGTCCGGGCGCGAATTGGGATTCATTGCGGCAATGTGATCATGGCAAACATCGGCACAGACGAACGCAAAGACTGGACTGCAATTGGAGACACAGTCAATACTGCGTCGCGCATTGAGAAAAACGCACCTGTAGGATCCATCTTGATTTCAGACAGAGTCTTTGAGCGCGTAAAAGATGACCTTCGAGTCACGCAAAGCTATCGAATCAAAGTCAAAGGGAAAGCAAAAGAAATCAGCGTATACGAACTTGAGGCCATGAACTCCGCCCCTGCAGATAGTTGATATCCTACAGATATTTGAGAAAAAACTCGGTTACCTTTGCTTCCGCCTGAGCTCTGTCCGCCTGCCAGGCGCGTGTATGTCTCCCACCCGGCACAACCCAGTACCACTTTGGCTCCCGAGCAGCAGCATAGAGTTCCTCTCCATTGTGAGGCAAAACTCGCACGTCCGCAGTGCCGTGTATAATGAATACTGGCCTCGGCGAAATCTCCGAGATCATCTTGACCGGAACAATTTCTTCTGTGTTCATTCTGGCGCGAAGGGAAACCAGAGCCCCAACCAATGGCAAAAGCGGATAACGTGGAATTTTGTAGTCCTGCCATGCGGCGTCGGAGATCGCGGAAGAGAAAGAAGCAAATCCCCCTTCAAAGATCCCGGCGCGAATTCGCAAGTCTTCTGACATGGCCATGATGGACGTCGCCGCTCCCATGGAAAAACCAAACACTCCAATCGAATGCATGCCGCGCGACACCGCGTAATCCACCGCTGCGTGCACGTCGCGCCGTTCATAATAGCCCATAGAACTAAAGGCCTTCTGGCTCTGGCCGCAATTCCTCAGGTCAATATACAAAACATTGAAGCCCGCAGAGTGGAGTGCGGGCGCAAAGCGAAGACCTTCATGACGATCCACGCCTCGACCATGAACTACCACGATCGCCGGAGCACCGGCACGTCCCGGAATCCACCAGCCGCGAATCATCAAATCGTCGGACGTGCGAAACTCGATGTTTTCAAAGCCCAGACCAAGAGAAGAAGGATCCCCGCAATATACAAAATGCTCTTCCGAACAAGCATATTTCCCGGTATAGAGAATTGCAGAAGAAAAGTAAACTGCACCCGCAGCCAGCAACGCCACGGGCAAGATGACCGCCAGGAGCCGCTTCATGCGATCCCTTGCACGCCTGCGGCCTGCAATTCAGGTAGCAACGGCTTTCCGGGTGGCAAATGGACTACGGCCATCCCAATGGCACGCGCTCCCTCGATATTCTTTTCCAGGTCGTCAATGAAGAGAGTACGTTCTGCAGGGACGCCGAGAAGATCAATGGCTCTGTGGTAAATGTCCGGCTCCGGTTTGCGAAGAGCATGTTCGTGAGAGTAGATCTTTGCCTTGAATATGTGAAAGAATTTATAATTTTTCTCAACAAAAGAAGAATGGGACTGATTTGTATTGGATACAAGACCCACGGGCACGCGCTGCGAAAGCATTTCTGCCAGACGAATGTTCTCATTCATGGCTGTAAAGATGTCATCAAAAGCTTCCCGGATGGTGGGTCCATCTGCAGCTCCATCTATCTGGATAGATACATGCTCGAAGAATTGCTCGGGGCTCAACACCCCGCGTTCAAACTCCACCATTTTCTCCGAAAACATGGCAGATCTGACCCTGTCCGCAGAAACCCCGGTGCTCCTCGATAGAACGCTGAAGCATTTCTCCAGGTCAAAATCCAGCAGGACTTTGCCCAGATCAAAGATGACGGCGTCTACACTCATCACACCACGTTCGGAACCTATTCTTTGATCGAGAATTCTTTTTGCTTGCAGAAATCTACGGCCACCGGCTTCGAAAGTGTACCGTTCTCGAATTTTGCCTGCACAGTCCACAGACAATCGCCTTCCTCTGCGAAAGTGGCCCACACTACGGTTGCGGTGATGCCTGGCTTAATTCCCTTTCCAACAAAGAGTGGAATGCGACGATTCGCGCCTTTCTCGAGTGCCGTGAGAGTCGTAATTTTCTGAGCCGTTTCGTTGGTAACGTCAAATTGAATTTCGCGAGCCAGGAGAGCTGTTGTAAACCCTGCAAAGATTGCGATGAACAAGAAAGTTCGCATTGGAGATTCCCCCGTTTTGATGTGATGGTTCAAATAACGAACTATCAGGCCAGGCCTTCATGTTGAAAACATTATTTCTTAAAGATTTCTTTGACTCTCTTGATTCCGCGAATGAGCGCATCCACGTCCTCCGGCCCATTGTACAGATAGAAGCTGGCGCGAACCGTCCCACTGATGTCCAGCTTTCGCATAAAGGGTTCGCAACAATGATGACCCGCGCGAACCGCGATTCCTTCCTCATCCAGGATGCTGCCGACGTCATGAGGATGCACTCCGTCTACATTGAAAGAAACAACGCCTCCGCGCGAAGCGAAATCAGACGTGCCGTACAGGGTAACCCCCTGGACTCGTTTCATCTCTTCTACAGCATAACGAACTATTTCTTGCTCATGCTGGTGAATATTGGAGAGACCCGCCTGCCTGAGATACTCGAGCGCGATAGCAAAAGCAACTACGCCTGCGATGTTCGGAGTGCCCGCTTCAAATTTCATGGGAAGTTCTGCCGGAAGATACGAATCCTTCTGTACTGTGAGGATCATATCTCCGCCACCCAGAAAGGGATCCATGCCTTCGAGAAGCTTCCGCTTGCCATAGAGGACCCCGACACCCGTTGGACCAAGCATCTTGTGAGCGCTGAGAGAATAGAAATCGCAATCTATCTTTCGCACATCCACCGGTAAATGACAGGCGCCCTGCGCACCATCCACAGAGAACAGCGCACCTACAGCATGAGCTTTTTTTGCAAGGAGCTCAATGTCGTGTATCGTCCCTACTGCATTGGACATATGCGCCAGGGCGACCATGCGAGTTTTCGGAGAAAGCACAGAATCGATCTTAGAATAGTCGTACTTATGGTCTTCTGTAAGTGGTAAATGCTTCAGTACGGCACCAGTTTTCTTTGCGGCAATCATCCACGGCACGAGATTGGAATGATGCTCCAGCTCTGAAACAAGCACTTCATCCCCCGGCTTCAAATTGCTCAGACCCCAGCTATAGGCTACAAGGTTGATGCTTTCCGTCGTGTTGCGCGTGAAGATGATTTCATCCGGACTCTCTGCTCCAAGAAAAGCAGCCATCTTCTTGCGTGTCCCATCATAAAGGTCTGTGGCTTCATAAGATAGACGATAGGCGCCCCTGTGAATGTTTGCGTTGCGACAGCGATAGTAATCTTCGAACGCGTCAATGACTCTCTGCGGCTTTTGGGAACTGGCCGCGCTGTCCAGGAAAACCAGGGGCTTTCCATTCATCATAGTTTGCAGGATTGGAAAGTCCTGCCGGATGCTTTTGTAATCTAGACCCATATCAATCGATGTCCAGAAAGACATCTTCTCCTGAAAGGTGCGCGGGGTAAACTTCGATATCGGACGTCGCGGGCATTCTGCAAACTGCTCCAGTGCGAATGTTGAAACGCGCACCATGTCTTGGGCAAATCACTTCTTCGCCTTCAATCTTGCCGTCATCGAGCGGATTATCGTCATGCGTACACACATTTTGAAAGGCACATATTTCATTGCCAATACGCGTAACGGCAATAGACCCGGCCGGGGTATCCACGGCGATCATTTCGCCTTCTTTGATCTGCGAAAGGGATGCAACCTTAAGTCGACTCATACAATCTCTTTAGAAATTCGGAAACAATCTTCTCTTTCTCTGCCTCCGAAAGCGGAAGCTCTTCTGTAATCTGCGTCAGAAACCCCGTCATCAACAGCTGCCTTGCTTCTGCCTCAGGAATTCCTCTGGACATCAGGAAGAACAGAGCGTCACGATCGATCTCACCAACCGTTGCGCCATGTTCCGCGCTGACTTCTTCCGACTGGATTACCAGGCGCGGCTGCGATTCCGCCCTTGCCTGCGAATCGAGCAATATGTTATTATTGATTTGCTGCGACTGAACATCGCGCACGCCCGGTGGGATCAGCAGGTTTCCATTGAACACACTGTGCGCGCGACCTTTCAAAACAGTCTTGTAGTGCAAAGAGCTGGAAGTGTGATCCGCGATATGCTCGGCAGTCATTTCCACATCCAAGAATTCTCTCTTCCCGAGAGTAGTCATCCCTACTCCGCGAAAAGTGGATCCGGACTCTGCCAGGCGCGATGTGACAAATGTTTTCCCTGTCTGCCCGCTTGAATGAACTAGAGAACAATGCACGGTGGAATCACGCTTCTGCAAGATTCTGAGGCGATGAAGGTTCCATTCATTCCCTTCGTAACCTCGAATAGAAAGATGGCGAACGCTCGATCCTGCCCCCGCATAGATCTCCGTATGCAAATTCCAGAAAGTAGAATCCCCCGGACGACCCTGCGTTTCTTCGATGATCGAAGCATCTGCCCCCTCTGGCACCATTACATAGATGCGATGATGAAGGCCGTTTGCGTTCGAACCCATCGAATGCTTTATGCGAACGTGAGCGGATGTTTCCACCTTGATCAGAATTGTTTTTGCTTCTGCCAGATTCGCGCAGTCAAAGAGGTCCTCAGGCGCGCCCTCCCAGAGAATCGCCTGGGAGTATGCGGCATCGCCTTCCAGAATTTCCGCTCCGCGCTTTTCCAGTATCTCGATGATTGTCCCGGTTGTCGTATAACGTTTAATGTCCAGAGCACCGAGGTTCACACGTCTCCAGGATTCATGCTGGCGCGATGGAAGATGCATTTCCGGAAGAAGCCGTCGTGCTTCTTCACGTTTTTCCGCAATGAGCGTAGTCATTTGTTTGCTTTGATGACGGCTTCGTAGCCTTCTTTTTCCAGACGCTCCGCCAATTCCCGCCCGCCGGATGTGATGATCCGCCCCTCTGCAAAGACGTGCACTTTATCCAGCGTAAGATAGTTCAAAATTCTCTGGTAGTGTGTAATGAGTAGCATGGAGCGATCCGGTGAACGCATTGCCTGCAAATTCTCAGCAATGATGCGAAGAGCATCAATGTCTAACCCGGAATCAACTTCATCCAGAATGGCAACACGAGGCTTCATGAGAGCCATCTGCAGGATTTCGTTTCGTTTCTTTTCTCCGCCTGAAAAGCCGTCGTTTACGTATCTCTTAAGAAAATCTTCACGCATGGAGAGGTTTCGCATGGAGTCCTGGACTTCTTTGCGAAACTCTTTGATGGGGACGTCCGCGCCGCGAATATTCTTCAAAACGTTTCGCAGATAATTGGGCATTGTGACGCCCGGAATCGACGTTGGATACTGAAAGCAAAGAAACATGCCTGCTCTGGCCCGCTCGTCCGGCTTCATGGCAAGGACGGATTTGCCATCGAGGAGAATGTCTCCGCCGGTGATCGTGTACTTTGGATGACCCATCAGCACGTAGGATAAGGTACTCTTTCCAGAACCATTCGGTCCCATGATCGCGTGGATTTCTCCGGGCGGAATAGAAAGATTCACACCTTTGAGAATCTCCTTTCCTTCGATGGAGGCCTCGAGGCCTTTGATTTCGAGAAGCATACTAAAATTCCTTTATTGATTCAAGGTAGGGCAGCGGCGGCCTGCTCAGGAGCCGCAATCGCTTTTCCATCCTCCAGGATCATCCTGATTAAGCGCGTCATCTCCACCGAGTACTCTACGTTGAGATCGCGAACCACGCCTTCGCAAAAGCCGCTTACGATGAGCAATTTTGCTTCATCCTCTGAGAGTCCCCTGGATTGCAGATAGAACAACTGGTCGTCATTGATACGTGAAACGGTAGCCTCGTAATTCAACTGACCATTTTCTCCGCTCACATCGTTGTACGGATATGCGTGCGATTCAGATCGCGCGTCCATCATCAGGCCATCGCATTTTACATGACTCATGGCTCCCGTGGCGCCCTTTTCGAATTTTACCAGACCGCGATACGAATTGATTCCGCCGTCGAGAGAAACACCCTTCGCAAGAACATTGGAGCGTGTATTTTTTCCCACATGAATGATGCGAGCTCCCGTGTCCTGAATCTGGCCACCTCCGGCAAAAGCGAGAGAAAGAACGTCTCCGGTTGCGTGATCACCTGCCAGTATGATGCCGGGGTATTTGATGGTTTGTGCGCCAATGTTGACATCTGTCCAGGTGATATGCGCTGATTCGTGCGCAATCCCACGCTTCACAGTCCAGTTGTACATGTTCTTTTTCCAGTTCTGGATTGTAGTGTAGTGAATGCGCGCGTCCTTGTGAGCGACCAGCTCCACCACAGCGGTGTGAAAGTTTGTTCCCGAATCCTGAACGGAGCTACACCCTTCCGAATACACAATTTCTGATCCTTCATCTGCAATGAGAAGAGTCCGTTCATACTGACCGGAGGATGCTGCCGTCACTTTAAAATATGCTTGAAGGGGCATCGGAGTCTTCACTCCGCGCGGGCAATACGCAAAGGATCCGCCGCTAAAGACTGCACTGTTGAGTGCGGCAAACTTATTGTCTTCCGGAGTGACTACGCTTCCTATATATTTCTTAACTATTTCAGGATATTCACGAATTGCTGTATCAATGTCACAGAAGATGATTCCCAGATCTGCCAGTTCTTTCTTTACGTTCGCGTACACAGTCTCCGAATCGTTCATTGCTTCGAGGCCTGCAAGGTATCTGCGTTCATGTTCAGGGATTCCAAGTCTCTCAAAGCTACGCAGTACCTCTGGATCCACTTCGTCCCACGATTTCTTTTTCTTCTGGCGACTGCCCACGTAGTGAACGTAGGAATCCAGGTCGATTTTGAACTGAGGAATGAAACCCCACGAAGGCATTGGCCTGGACATGTATGTTTCCAGTGCGCGAAGACGGAATTCAGTCACCCAGCCCGGTTCGTTTTTGATGTGAGAGATAGACTCTACCACTTTCCGCGAGATCCCGGACGGAAAATTGTCCGGCTCGTAGAAATCGAGCGCTGATTGCACTGATGTCTCCATTACCGACAGTAAAATTGAAGAAAGGCTCCAAACAAAGCCTTTTTTGAATGGATCGTTTTGCCCGTCAGATGTGTGCTTTCGAGGCACCAGGGACTCGATTTCGCCGCCGAAATCGTTGCATGCAAATCAGTGCGTATCAGTGCTGACAAACGTATGCCGCAAAGAGCGCTCACTTTCCTCTTCTTCACGGTCCTCATCGATGTGATCGGTTTTGGCGTCGTACTGCCTGTTACACCCGGACTGATCATGGAACTGAATGGCACGGATCTATCCAGTGCCTCCACTGTGGGCGGCTGGCTGCTCTTTGCATTTGCCATCACTCAATTCTTCTTTGCACCGATCATGGGAAATCTATCAGATCGATTCGGAAGACGACCGGTTTTGCTGAGCTCTCTGGCTGCATTCGGCCTCGACTACACCATCACAGGCTTTTCGCCCAATCTGTCCTGGCTCTTTGTCGGACGAATCATCGCTGGCGCCACAGGCGCGTCCTTTTCCACGGCGAACGCATACATTGCCGACATAAGCAAGCCAGAAGATCGCGCGAAAAACTTCGGACTGATTGGCGCGGCATTCGGGCTGGGTTTCATTCTGGGTCCAGCGTTAGGCGGCATTGTGGGAGGATTTGGAACGCGAATCCCCTTCTTCGTGGCAGGTGGACTTGCATTTGCCAATGCATTGTTCGGAGCCTTCGCTCTTCCAGAGTCTTTGCCGGAATCCTCCAGAAGACTTTTTCAGTGGGCGCGAGCAAATCCAGCGGGTACACTCATTCATCTCAAGAAATATCCAATGATCTACGCACTCGCTGCAGTCAATTTCCTATGGCAACTTGCGCATCAGGTACTTCCTTCCACTTGGACTTTCTATACGATGCTTAAGTTCAATTGGAATCAAAATGATGTGGGATACTCCCTGGCCTTCGTAGGACTCTGTATGACAATTGTTCAGGGTGGACTCAGCGGTCCAATCATCAAGAAACTCGGTGAACGTGGCGCTGCCATCGGAGGTCTTTTGATTGGTGCGATCGGTTTTTTTGGATACGCACTTTCTCCATCTCCCTGGATCATTTATATATTCGCAGCGATTTCTTCTCTCAGTGGTCTCACCTATCCATCCTTGAACGCACTGATGTCCGGTCAGGTCCCGGCAACTTCGCAAGGGGAACTCCAGGGTGGAAACTCCAGCCTCATCAGCATCACAAGCATCCTCGGACCGCTTCTAATGACACAGACTTTCCACATGTTTGCCACAGGTCCCGGAATCGTTTTTCCGGGTGCTCCATTTGCACTGGCTGGAATTCTGGCAATCGGCGCGCTCATGGTTCTTTTTATTTCACTCGCACGAATCGCGCGCGCACCGGGACCACAGGGCTGACTCTGAACTACAGACGGATTTTCTAGAACCCGTCCAAAAAAACGCTCAGGAATACTTGACCGTTTGCATCAATGAGTTCTACCATGGGGACATGGTTGGTCAAAGCGAGTTCGAAGATGGGTTTGAGGACGCAGCACTGCCCGGTGAATTTCTGCGCATGACTCTGAAAGAGCTACCGCGACGGCCTCTTCTTTCTCTTCCTCCCACAGCCACGATCGCAGATGCAATCCAGGCAATGAATGATAAGAGAGTCGGCGCAGTTTTGTTAATGGAAGGAAATACTCTGGCGGGGATTTTTACGGAGCGCGATGTACTCAAGCGTGTTGCCCTCTCTGGAATCGACGTGCGCACAACTTCAGTTTCCACTGTTATGACAAAGAAGCCAGATATGCTCCCGAGCGACGCAGGGGTTGCGTATGCCCTTCGAAAAATGAACGAAGAAGGTTACAGACACATTCCGATTGTAGACAAAAACGGTAAAGCAACCGGAATCGTGGCGGTTCGAGACATTGTGAGATGGCTTGTAGAACTCTTCCCGGAAGAACTCAACTTACCACCGGACCCTTCTCTTGAATCAAGATCTGTAGACGGCGGTTAAATCCAGGTAAGTGCGGGTGGGTAGATTCCTCCCGCAAGCAATGCGCAAACAAGCAGCACGCATACGATCAAGTAGGCTCGCTTCTGCTCACGCACCTGGGTTACGATTTCAGACTCAAACCAGATGGCCCGTATGATTTTGAAATAGTAATAAAATGCAAGGACGGAACAGAGAGCTCCGGCAACCGCAGCGAGGCCTGGAAGTTTCTCTGGCCCCTGCAGCATAGAGTAGATCACTCCAAATTTCGCAATGAATCCTGCAGTCAGCGGAACGCCTGCGGAACTACAAAGAACCACAGTAAAACCAAGAGCAACCGCAGGATGTTTGCGAGATGTTCCATGCAAATCTTCTACTACGTCCACGTCCGCATGAGCAGTTCCACTGGACATCAAATAGGCGATCACGCCGAGCGTTGCAGCAGAGTATGCTGCGAGGTAAAAAGTAAACTGCCTTCCGTCTCCGAGCATGGACAGGAGAATGAATCCGGCATTTAGCACAGAAGATGATGCAAGGATTCTTTTTACATTGCGCTGATAGAGACCTTGAAATCCGCCAAAAACGAATGACGCGATGGCTGCCAGACCAAGAATGCTGGTCCACGTTTCGCGGAGCGGTTCAAACGGACCGTGCAACAATTTGAAAAGAAGTCCAAAGCCGGCCACTTTCGCAGCCACGCCGATGATGCTCAATGCCGCATAACTGCTGCCTTTGTAAACGTCGAGGAGCCATCCGTGAAACGGAGCCACAGCTGTTTTGAAGAACAGAGATGCGATAAAGGCACCCAGTGCGATGCGATACAAATCGATTTCAAGCTGCCCCGACGGGCTGGTACGCGCAATGGCAAGGCCCGCCATCAAATCTTCCTTGATTCCAGAAATGAAGATCTGTCCCGAAGCACCGTATACGAAAGTGATGCCAATCAAAAGGAAGGCACTTCCAATGATTCCGAGAACCAGATATTTCATTCCCGCTTCGTTCGATCTGCCGTCTCTACGCGAAAATCCGACCAGAGCATAGGACGGAATCGATAACAATTCAAAGGCGATGAAGATGGTGGCCAGGTCTTCCGCAAAGGAAAGATTGTAAATGCCCAGAGAAATAAAAAGCACCGTCAGGCGCCATTCTACTTCCATCACATGAATTCTTTGCAGATAACCATATGTAAGCACGAACGCAAGAATGATGAACGTAAGGGCAATACCCGCCACGGATTTTCCCAGCGCAGTTACAAGAATCGCGCCACCGTAATATTTTGAAGACGCAGGCAACAGACACATCAGTACAATTGTCCCGGCCACGGACAGGATAGAGATAATAGCGGAAATCAAGTCTTTGCCGCGAACGAGCGCCGGCGCCAGTATGAGCAAAGCAAAGATACCAGAAATCAGTGGAAGCTGCGAAATCAAATATGCATTCATAACTTGATCACTCCAAGTGCCGCCGCCACAGGCGAGAGCATCAGCCCTGGAAGAATCCCCAGACCAATCCAGACCAGTCCGAAGATGACACCGATGACAGCCTCCATCCTGGAAACTTCTCCACTCGATGCCACATTCGCGCTTCCTGCAAAATTACCTGCGTAAATTCTGTGATAGCTGCGAATGAGAGCCGCGGCAGAAATCAA